>ERZ777305.931-NODE-931-length-42413-cov-12.703409_pt1 | contig 42413 bp, 41 predicted proteins | sample MGYA00374965_ERZ777305 | MGnify/ENA primary metagenome ERZ777305 (study PRJEB29328, sample SAMD00013331) | mouse gut metagenome | study: EMG produced TPA metagenomics assembly of the Metagenome analysis of fecal microbiota from mouse which was promoted...
CCGGCATTTATCAAGGCTTTATTCCCGAAATCGGTGTGGGAAGTTTGAGTTATAAATTATATATGGAGGATACGCTATGATCTATTTTATCGCTGATACACATTTCGGAGACGAACGGATAAGACGCTATGAGAACCGCCCTTTTGACGATGCCCGGGCCATGGACCGGGAGCTGATACGGCGGTGGAACGAGACGGTATCCCCGGAGGATACCGTCTATGTGCTGGGAGACTGGGGACATCTGTCCCCTGTCCTTGTTAACGGCACAAAATATCTGGTCAGGGGCAATCACGACACGCTGGACAACCAGGCTTACCGGGATATGGGATTCGCCGAAGTGTACGATCTGCCGGTGATCCTGGAGGGATTCTGGATATTGTCCCATGAACCGCTGTATGTCTGTGAGAACATGCCCTATGCCAATCTCTTCGGCCATGTGCATGCCTCGCCCCTGTATAAGACCTTCAGCAGTCAGCACTACTGCGTCTCTGCGGAGCGCACCGACTATACCCCTGTCTCTTTCGATGAGATCAAGCGGAAGATCGGGGCTCAATAGGCTTTCATTTTTTTCACAAACCACCTGGCGATCCGGTATACCGGATTCTCAAGCACTTTTCCCGCCGCTTTCAACTCCTGCCGGATGGGGATATGCTGGGGGCAGTGCCGCTCGCATTTCCCGCATCCCACACAGTTAGAGGCTCCGGTGGCGTCCTTTCTTATGGCCGTGCACATAAAATAGTCTTTCATGGCCGCCACCCAGCCCTCGCTGTAACGCCTGTTATATGCGGAGAAGGAACCGGGAATATCCACCCCCTTAGGGCAGGGCATACAATAACCGCAGCCCGTGCAGCCCACCTTCATGCGGGCGTTGATGGCCTGCACCACCTGCCGCAGCATGGCCTCATCCGCCTCCGTCAGCTCACCGACCCTTGTATTGTCCGCTGTAAACATATTGTCCCGCACCATCTCCACAGAATTCATCCCCGACAGTACGCAGGTCACTTCCGGCTGGTTCCAGAGCCATTTCAGTGCCCACTGTACCGGCGTATAGCTCACCGTTTTCCCCCGTTCCCGTATATCTCCGCTCTCCGGGCCGCTGTTTCCACACACCTTATGGTCAGCAAAGAGCTTGACTGCAGCCTCCGGCAGCCGGGTCACCAGTTTCCCTCCCCGCAGAGGCTCCATAATGATCACGGGCAGCCCCTTTTCCCGGGCATATTGCAGCCCCCGTCGCCCCGCCTGGCTGTTTTCGTCCATATAGTTGTACTGGATCTGACAAAAATCCCAGGCATAGGCATCCACCAGCCGGCAGAACATATCCGAGTTGCCGTGGTAGGAAAAACCAACCTGACGGATGGCACCGCTATCCTGTTTCTCCCGGAGCCACTCCAGGATTCCCAGATTTTTGAGCCTTTCCCATGTATAAACATCCGTTAGCATATGCATAAGGTAATAGTCAATACGGTCCGTGCGCAGCCGGCGGAGCTGTTCGTCAAAATATTTGTCCAGACTGGCTCTGTTCTGTATCAGATAATGGGGGAGCTTGGTGGCGATATACACCTGATCCCGTATCCCGTTGCGCTCTATGATCTCTCCCAGCGCCGCCTCGCTGCCGCCGTAGATATAAGCCGTATCAAAATAGTTCACACCGCCCCTGAAGGCGGTCATAATCTCCTCCTCGGCCTTTTTCAGATCGATCTTCCCCGCCGTCTGAGTAAAACGCATACAGCCATACCCCAGCACGGAGATATCATTGCCGTATTTATCTCTGCGATACTGCATTCTCACCTCGTTCCCGCAATATTCCGTACCCGGCATATTGCCTGCTAAGCCAAAAAGCGGCGTATTTCTTCCAGTCTCCGCTCCGTGTCCCTCCGCCCCAGCTTATACATGGCCTTGAGTTTCCACGGGTGCCGCTCCAGCTTGGACACCTTGATCCGCCTGCTGGGACACAGCACCAGCGCCAGTCCCGCTTTCTCCAGTTCCGGCAGCTGCTTAAGCGTCTGGTTATAGCGGATATGTCTGGTCTCCATCGCCGCCTTCAGCGCCGGATACTGCCGGATCTTCCGCTTAAAAAAGAACATCCCTCTGGGAGGCTTTTTCCGGTATCCCCTGGGTCTGGTCAATACCACCAGATTTTTTTCATACCCTATACTGCGAAACCAATTCAGCGGAATGGAATCCGAAACGCCGCCGTCCAAAAGCTTTCTCCCTCTGATCTCCACGATCCGGGACACAAGGGGCATGGACGCGGATGCCTGCATCCAGCGCAGGTCCTCCCTCTCTCCCGTGCATCTGTGATACACGGCCCGGCCGGTATCCACGTCCGTGCAGGTCACATAGAACTCCACCGGACTGTTTTTATAAGTATCCCAATCAAAAGGGTCCAGTTTATCCGGCAATTCATGATAGCAGAATTTCTCCTCATAGATATCGCCGCTCCTGACCAATGAACGAAAATCCCCGTACCGGGGATCTCTGCAATATTTCGTATTGTACCGAATGGCTCTTCCGATCTGACGGGATTTATAATTACAGCCGAACACAGCGCCTGCCGATACACCCACCACGCCGTCCACCTGTATCCCGTTCTCCATCAGCACATCCAGCACCCCTGCGGTATACACGCCACGCATGGCACCACCCTCCAGCACAAGTCCCGTTTTCATATACATACCTTCTTCCCTGTCTCAGTTCTATTCATTATAATCCCTTTGCGCCGATTATGCAAGGCAAGGGTCCTCCGGCTGCAAGAATAAAACAGAGGGCGCTGACGCTCCCCCTGCCTGCACTGCTCCTTTATTGGCTGCTTTTTTTCACGTTGGCGGCATTCTTATGGGGCGATTTGCCCACCACCTCAATCGCCTGGCTCACCGCCACCGTAACCTCAATATCACGCTGTACCTGAGTAGACGCAAAACGATACAGCACCTTGCCCTTTATCGACTGCACATACTGCGCCGGAAGACGATTCAGCGCATAGGCCGCCATATCCATCCTGCAACTCTCGCACTTGCAATAGTCCGTGGCCGGCAGCAGCTGGTCTATTTTATTCAATACCGTTTCTTCCATTAAATTAATTAGCCCTGTCATTGAATTACCTCACTCAAATCTTTTGTACCCCCATACTCAAATCTTATCAAAAAAAAAGCTTTCTCAGAACAGTATATCACTAATTTGCCCACATGAAAATATATTTTATAAAAAAATTTGTAAATTAATCACAAAGCGCTTATGCTATCCCTAAAATTTTTCTCTTAACCGATGCAGAAAAAGATATCGGAAGAACTGTACCGCCACAAAACCCATGGTTCCGCCCACCAGCACATCGCTGAAAAAATGGGCACCCGCCGCCACCCGGAAAAATGCCACCGTTCCCGTATAGGCAATGGGAATCACATAGGACAGCACTTTTCGCTTTCGGGTCTGCCAGCTCCTAAACAGATCGGGAAACAGAATCATCAGATAAGCCATGGAACCGGAAAAGGTATGCCCCGAAGGAAAGGACTTGAAATAATCGCGGTCAAACCCCAGGCTGCTCAGCTGCCGCCTGGCATCACTCACACGGTACCAGGGCGTATAGTAAGAATAGTCCCCAATATAGTGCATGGCCCGAAAGCGCATTCTGCCCACGGGATTTTTGATCAGTTCCACAAACAGGAAACAGCAACAGGAACCCACGATCGCCAGCGCAAAGGGCAGGAGCACTTTCATATGAGCCTGAATCCGCTCTCCCGCCAGCGCCAGAATCAATATCGTGACCAGCAGCCCGAAAGCCGCCATCAGCGCGTTAAACCATATCTGATCCATAACGGCCTCTCGGCCGGTGATCTGCAGCAGATATTTCATCATATCCCGCAGGAAAAAGGTGCCCGTAAACACAGACAGTCCAAAGAAAAAGACTTGCAGGCACTGTCCGGGCCCTGTTCTATGATGGGAAAAAACAGTCAGAATACAGGCCGCAAAAGTCGCAAACCCCCAGATGGGAGCCATGGCCGCCACCTCCACCAGATTGCAGAAGAAATTTGTAGAAAAATACCTTCCCTCCACCAGATTGGGGGACGCCAGCAGAAAGCTCACCTGTAGATCAAAAACCGTAGCCAGAGCCAGCAGGCCTCCAAATATCAGCAAAAACGCTGCTGCCACCATATACTTTCTTCTTTTCGTTATCGTGTATGTCATAAGGAATTCTCCCCTCCAAGGATTGCACCGCATTCTCTGAAAATTATCTTACTCATTATATAATAAAACAAAACGTTTGTATACCGTTCATTTTAGAAACTTTGCGATACTAATTTGATCCTGTCAATCCCTAAAATATTGCGGGAAGAGATATACATATAGTCGTTTTCGATATGTGTGCGCCCTGACAGCTTTAACGGAGTACTGATCACTTTTATCTTTTCCAGCGTGTCTTTATTCCAAAGGGCTATTTCCGAGCAGGGATAGGACACTGTTACCAACATATCCTCATATATCCCTGCACAGTCAAACATCTTTTTGTGCGCATTTTTCATTGAAGACTCAATATCAAAGTTTCTCAAACCGATCTTATAAAGTTTACCGTCGTGGCTTGCGGCATACAAAGTTACTCCATCAATATGCAAACTGCCGATATTCTTCTTCCCTAAAACAAGCTTTTTTTCAATGGAAAGCCCGGATTTGTCCAACAACAGCACTTTCCCGTCCACTGTTCCGCAGACCAAATACGGACCATATGTATGGACGCTCCACATGCTGCTGTCGGAGACAATAAACTCCTTTATCAGATACGACTGCCTGTCAAGGGTAATAATCTTTCCATTCCGGACGGAGCAGTAAACAGTATTGCCGTCAACTGCCATCCCACAAATATCAGAACTCAGATCATTGCCCAATTGCCATTTACCAATAAGTTCATAATCCTTTTGCCGTAATATATAAAGTGTACAAAAGTCGTATACAAAAATCTGTTCATTATCCGCGGTTAGTTTTCTTGATAATCCCTCTTTCTCAAACACCGGCTTTTGACAGATAATATCTCCAGAGGTTTTATCAATCTTAATGAAGTTCTTTCCACACATACAGTCAATACAATGCTCTGTAACATTGAAACCTGTTACGATTCCTCCCAGCTCAGCAATATGCTCCATACTGTCCCCCCATAAATTCCGGATCTGTTGTGTTACCCAATGCCCTTATCTTATCACAAAATCAAACATATTTGCAACAACTCCGAAAACATGATTGGGGGGCAGAGATAACCCTGCCCCCAACAGTGACAAATTATATCTTTTGTTGCCAAATAAGGCGGGATTCCAGGAACCAGGCACGCCGGGTTCCTTAATCTTCCACCACCAGATAGATCGAGGGAGCCGGGCCGTCATATCCGGGCAGGAACAGACCGGCCTCTCTGGCCCGCTGCGCCAGCATCATGGGGACACAGCAGCCGCATTGCGTATAGCGGTACCACGTTGTCACAGACTTAAGATGAGGCGGCAGTTTTACCGGATGCTCCAGCAGAGCCTGATAATCGCCATGGTATTTCTTCGCGATCAGATTCCCGTACTCCTCCCCCAGTTTCTTCATATAATTCCTGTTCTCTTTGGAGATCACAGGCACCAGACACTCCAGATGTCCGTCTTCGCCGCGAGCCAGCAGATTCAACTCAAGCAATACGTCCAACTGCTCTAAGATCCGGGGACTTACCAGAGTCAGTTCCCTCTCCTTGCCATATGCTGCCAGGTATAGGATCTTGTGCAGCATGTCTTCCGAGATGCCTCTGCAGCCGCAGGAGAGATAGGTATGTCCCAGCAGACAGTCATAGGAGTGTAATCCCACGGATCTGTGGCCGTCATACCCGTCCAGGATTCTGTTGCTCTCCCCGTCGATCAAGTATTTGTGGTATGCCTGTTTCTCTGCGTTCCAGTCATAATCCGATGCAAAATGTTTTCCGAGCACAAGCCATTTCCCGCCGTTTTTCCGATCAGGATAAGACGCGAAAGGCAGTTGTTCCCCGGCGACCTCTCTGTGCACATACCACTCCGCCCACGACAGTATGCAGATAACCACTTGGCTTTCCAGTTTACGGCGAGCCTCTATCCGCTGTTTTTGATAAAAGTCCTGCTCCCGCAGTTTCGCAAGACCCTGTTCCACAATCTCCCATATCTCCCGGTATCTTCTGTCTGCCATTTCCCTCTGCAATCCCGCAGTGGCCTGCCGGTCCTCCTCACGGTAGATGATAAAATCCGTATAGACCTTATCCCCCACGCGTTTCATCAGTTCACCTTTCACCAGCTGTTCCACCTCCGGTTCGATGTAGGCGACTGCAATACCCAGGGCCTCCGACAGCTCCCTCAGCGTTACCGGCCTGTCATATGCCAGGATCAGAAGATTCTGCTTGATCATGCTGTCACTCACTCCGAGATTAAAAGGCTCTCCGTTTATCCCGCATTCTCCCGATATCCCTATGTTGAGCTGCTCCGGTTCATAACTCTGCTTTGCGTATTTCTCCATAGTGAAATCCTTTCTGATATGCTCTCTGCCCGCATGCAGACGGGATTTTACGGTGTTTGCCGGGATTCCCAATGCCCGGGCGATCTGCCCCACGCTCTCTCCCCGCATATAATAGCGGGCAAGCACTTCCCGGTAGATCCCGGTCAGATGAGCCAGCTGACTCCTGATCGCCTCCGCTTCCTCGGTGCGCTCCAGGCGCTGTAGCTGCTCATCCTCTTCCTGCATCTGCTCCCAGTACTGCTCATACAAAGCGTCATAACTCACCGTAGGGCAACGGTACTTCTGCCGGAGCAGATCATAATATTTCCTGTGCAGTACTCCCTTGAGCCAGGCTTTGGGGTCCTCGATCTCTCTGCCCTGTTCTATAGCCAGCAGCGCCGCCAGCATAGTCTCCTGCACCAGATCCTCCGCATCAGCCCCGTCCGCCTTATACATCGCCGTCTTTAACAGTTCCTCCGCATATCTGATCAAATCGTCTTTGTCCATATTTTCCTCTGCTCACCGTCGTGAGCGTCCGCATTACCCGCCATTTCACCGTCCGGCCACTTACTGCCGAAGTTTCCGCCAGGTTTCTCTTTATGAAAGCTTTCACTATATAGTCGCCAAAAAAACAGATCGGTTCGCCGTTTTGATATTATTTTTTTCCGGTCCGAAGGCGGTTTATCCCCTCCTGTTGGAACGCCGCCAAATCTTTCTCTTCTCAGCCTCCTTTATCAGCATATCCCGGAAATCGGGATGGGCAATGGAGATCAGCGCTTCCGCCCGCTCCCAGGTGGAACGGCCTTCCAGATTGATAACGCCGTATTCCGTGGCCAGAAAATATACCTGACTGCGGGGAGAAGTGACGATATCCCCGTCGAACTGGGGCTTGATCCGGGAGTGCTTTATCCCATGGCGGTCCGTATGTACGGAGCTCATGCAGATAAAAGCTTTGCCGCCCCGGGAGGCGGAGGCCCCGATCAAAAAGTCCAGTTGTCCGCCGGTGCCGCTGATCTGTCTGGCCCCGGCGCTCTCTGCCGCCACCTGTCCGTACAGGTCTACCGCCACACAGCTGTTGATGGACACCATATTGTCGATCTGGGCGATGACGCTGGGACGATTCACATACTCCAATGGATAAGCCGCCACGCCGTGGTTATCGTCCAGCCATTCGTACAATTCCAGACTGCCCAGAGCGCAGCCGAAGACGCCCTTTCCCCTGTCAATACTTTTCTTGCGGTTGGTAAGTTTGCCCGCCCGGTACATGCTGAGATATGCGTCGGAACACAGCTCTGTGTGCATACCCAGATCTCTTATGTCCGATCTGGCGATCAGTTCTCCCAGCGCGTTTGGCATACTGCCAATGCCCAGCTGCAGCGTAGCTCCGTCCACGATATAAGGGATGATATGCTCCGCGATCTGCCTGTCCACCTCCCGGGGCACAAAAGGCCTGCTGCTCTCAAACGGCACATGGGAACCCTCCACTATGTAATCCACCTCCGAGATATGGATACACTCGTCGTAGCCGCCGTGGATCTTGGGCATGTGCTCGTTGACCTCCACGATGACGATATCCGCCATCCGGGCGATGGGTGCCGCCACGCCGGTGTTGACCGAGAAGTTAAAATATCCGTGTTTGTCCATGGGCGATACGCTGACCATGACCACATTCACATCCAGAAAAAATTCGTAATAGGCCGCGTTGTTGTGAAACACCATGGGGATATAATAACACAGCCCCCGGTCACAGAGTTTTCGCTCATAGGAGGAGCAGTGCCAGCTGTGATAGGTGAAATGTTCCTGGCTCTCGTCGCACTCCGCCACATGGATGGGGCCGTCTATCAGATTGCCCCGCACTTTCACATCCCACAGTTCGTCCCTGCGGGCCGCCAGAGCCTGATCCAGCAGCACCGGTTTGCCCAGACAACTGGTATAATCCACCCAATCCCCGCTCTTTACCACTGCCGCCGCCTCCTGAGGCGTGCGCAGCTTGCGCCGGTACTCGTTCATAAAATCCTGCAACATGCCGTCCTCCCTTTCCGTATTCCAGGCTCTGCCTGTATCCTTCAACCACTGTACTGCCCGCTATGTACCTACCCGATTTTTCCCTGTTTTAACCGGTCTTGTTTTGCCTTTATTACCAACCATACTTACTCAGTCATAGTCCACCCGCATCAGGCACAATCCCTGGGCCGGGGCTGTGGGGCCGGCTTTTTGGCGCTCCTGAGACTTAAGTATCTGTCGCACCTGAGCCGGAGGCATATGTCCCCAGCCCACTTCCAGCAGCGTTCCCACCATGATCCGCACCATATTCTGCAAAAAGCCCGTGCCGTGGAATGTAAAGCGAATATAGTCTCCCTCCCGCTCTATATCTATCCGGTCCACCAGCCGCACCGTGGACTTTTTCATCCGGGGATTCACGCAGAAATTGCGAAAGTCGTGCTCCCCCTTTAGAATCTCCGCCGCCTCCCGCATGGCATCCATATCCGGCGTCTCCTCCAGCACATACACATATTTACGGTCAAAAACAGGTTTCACCGGGCCGTCAAAGCAGGTATAACGATAGGTTTTCCCCAGAGCATTGTATCTGGCGTGAAATCTGGGCCCCGCCGCTTTTACCTCTCTGACGCCTATGTCCTCCGGGAGATAGCGGTTTAAATAATCCCGGATCTCCTCGGCGGTAAGCTCCACCTCCAGCACAGCGTTGGCCACCATATTCCGGGCGTGTACGCCGGCATCCGTGCGCCCGGCGCCGATAATCTCCACCGGCCGGCCGCACATCCGCTCCAGTACCGCCTCCAGTTTGCCCTGAACCGTGTCATGGTCCGGCTGCCTCTGCCAGCCGTAATATCTGCTGCCGTCATACATAATGATAAATCTGTAGTTCTGTTTCATACTTATACCCCTTTGGGTGCTTCAGCACGCATACCAATCAATGTTTGAAAGTTTCCCTGCAAAGTTACCTCATCCCGCATACCTGTGTTGACAGGCCGGCTGCCGCTTTGCCCGCATTACCTGCTATATAGCATGACTCCATATAGATACCCAACATGGACTCCACCGATAATGGCGCATTGTATTACCGCTGAACCTGGCATTCCCTGATAAACTGTCTTTTGATCTTCAGCAGTTCCTCCATCTGCCTGAGAACATAAAATAATACCGCACGGGCCTCAAATTCTTCCCGGCTAAGGGGCAGAGGCTGGGTCTGCATATCCGCGAACACATCTTCCATCTTCGCAAGCAGGCCTTCCACATTGTTGTAACGGTGATATTCCTGCCGGACCTGCTCAAGGAGCTGCGCTACCTGCCGCGCCTGGCTGGGCAGACAGGAAAGGCCCCTGATGTTTTCGTGGATCGCCCGCAGAATCACCGTCTGCCGCTGACGCATCCGCACATAGTCAAGCTCGTAAGTATCCCGGGAGAACGGAGTATTGCCATAGTTCTCCACCGCGCAGTCCTCCGCCAAACGCAGCGCCTGCAATAATTCCTGCTCCTGCCACGCCTCCTGTCTTTGCGGCTGACCCGGTTTTTGCTCCTGCAATATGTCCCCGCCGCCGATTTCCTCACTTTCAGAGCCTTCCTCCCGCACCAGCTGCCGGGCCATCTGTCCCAATATCTCCTTGATCAACCCGTCCACCCGGTCCGAGAGCCGGGTGAACTGCTCCCTCCGGCTGCGCAGATGTAGATTGACCAGGATTCCGAATCCCGTACCCACAACGAACAGCAATATCTCATTGCCCAGCAGGGGCAAAAAACAGCCCTGCACCAGAAAATGGCTTACCAGCACGGAGTCCATGGCGATGGCCTCCTGCCATCTCATGATCAGACACAGCAAGACAAATAAAACCAAATAAACGCCAAAGGCCCACACCGTATAGCCCAGCAGCCCATAGCAGACTCCCGCCAGCAGTAGCGCACACAGGAACGCCAGCGCTCTCTTTCCCGCCGTTTTAAGAGTCTCCAGCTTGGTGCCCTGGATACTGAGGATCGTGATGATCCCAGCAGTGGTAGAATTTTCAAGCCCCAAAGCACGGGCCAGCGCCATGGCCAGCATGGCCGCCAGTGCGATCTTCAAGCTCTTTGTCAGTTTTGCCAGCCAGCTACATTTCATGTACCGTCCCTTTCTGTTCTCCACCCCCGCCGCAGCGTTTCCGGATCTCCAGTATCTTCCTCTGAGCAGCCAGTATATCCTCCTCCGTTCCCTGCCAGTTGTCAATATCTTCACCGATAAACGTCAGTACCCGGTCCGAGAGATTGGAGAGAAATCGCATTGCCACCGCTCCTGAAACACCGCGCATGGCCGCCGCAAATTCGCTGTTTTCCAGATTGCGCAAAATAGTCTGTATCTCAAAATCTCCCAACTGCGCCAGCGGCTCCAGCAGACCGGTGTCTTGTGCATACGGCTCTTTATACCGCGCCAGAACGTCTTCCCTTGTGCGCTGCCTGACCCTGTCTCCCGCCATTTTTTCCCAGTATTCCATTCCTATATAGGATGCTACGATCTCCTTGACCATATCGGCCGATTCCCCGGATACGATAGCCTCCAGCGCCGCCGTTACCATAGGTCCCTCGGTCTGCTCGGCAGGCAGAGCCTTGGAGTAATTGCGCAGCAGCTCCATGATCCTGCCCACATCCATCTGATTTCCAAATCCCTGCAGGATATATCGTATGGCAAATGGCAAAAACTCGCTGCCACCCTGAAAATCCGCGATCTCCTGCTCCATGGCGAGAAGCCCCCTACACCTGCTGGCCTCGCTGCACCGCAGCAGATCGTCCGCTATGGCAATCAGATATAGGGACTCTTCCTCATATATACCCATCTGCTCCATCTGCTCCTGTCTGCGTCCTACCAGCTCGTCTATGCTGCAGGCAAAATGGTCAGCCAGCATCCACAGCAATTCCACGCCGGGAACTGCTATATCCCTCTCCCATTTAGATACCGCCGCCGGACTCACACACAACTCTGCCGCCAACTGCTCCTGAGTCAGTCCCTTCGCCCTCCTGAGCAGACTGATCCTTTTTCCCATATAAATCCTGTGGTATTCCATAGTAAAACTCCTTTCCCTTTTTCAGACGGTTTACCGTCCTTTCTATATACTCAGCATAACAGACACGCTTTTTACGGTCAAAGGATAGGGAGTCGATTTTACTCTACCGCAGGTTCTGCACTCTGATCTGCTCCTCCCGGATCACCGGATAGGAGATCAGCTCTGATGCGTCCAGGTTTTCCATGCCCATGTCCACCGCCGTGATCTGATGGTTGTCATAGGTGGTGTAGTAGTAGATACCCTTGTCCGCATTGCAGCAGCAGGTGTAGATCGTGATCTCATATTTTCCCTCTCCCACCTCACAACACCCCCGCTGCTGGTCAACAGATCCCAGTATATGGAAAAACTGGCTGACGCTGTCCGCCTCCGAGTCGCCGGACAGAGAATTCATCTTCACAAAGGCTGCCCTGACAAAACGGGACTGGGAAGACAGATCCCCCGGCAACCCCAATGCACCCATGCCCCGCCCATAGATCCTCAGATCCAGTTGGCGGGAAAAGAGATTAGGGGGATCTTTCGGCGACAGATGCATATAGTTGTTCAACTGGAAAAGCTGCCGATCAAAGGGCGGATTGTTAGTCAGCACGCCCACCGGATTGTCATAGACCCGAAGGCCCTCCTGCACCGATTCCACAACGATGGCCCCGCCACGGTCTGCAATCATCCAATGCAGCTGCGCCGGAGGAAGCTTTTCGTCAAAAGGCGTGTCGGTCAGATTGATCCTCTCCAGAAGGGACCGGGCCTCCTCAAGAGTGGCGCACTGCCCCAATATCCAGGGAATAAACTCAAAAGTTGCCACATTGTCCCTGCCCGGCTGCTCCTTGCCATACACCGCGTTTCCCACGAAATTCAACCCTGCCATCCCCAGGCCCTTCTCGTTCACCGCCTCGTAATACAGAGGGCAGTTCCCGGCAACATGGGCTATCCCGATCATTGCGTAGTGCTTGTCCATGGTATTCTGGCACCGGAAATAAAGCGGGAAACTGCGAGGGGTTATGACTACCTCTTCGCCGTAGGAAAAATCATAGTCCAAAGTGCGTCCAAAGTAAAAATCTTTTGTCTGATAGGTTGCCGCTGTGCACATTTTTCAAACCCTCCCAAATCTTAGTTGTGATAAAGTGATTTATTTACCCATTTTTCCCGCAAAAGCTTATATATATTACAAATCCCATAAATCCAAACAGGCGATTACCTGTCATAGATAATCGCCCGATATCATTCCCTGCTCTCAGAACTGCGGAATGTAACCCGACGCAGATCAACGGTCAGCGCCGGGCGTACGCCAAAACCTTCCAGCCCCGCGTTTTCCTGCCTGATTACATTTTCCGTGTAGCCGTTGTCCACAAGATAGCACAGACTTGACGCCTCCGAAACCGGTTCCCGCAGCCACCAGCTAAAACACTCCACTCCGTAGGTGTCGCGGTCCAAGCTGTACCAAAAGCTTTGATCCTGCTCCACTGCCTCCTCTGTGGGTGTGGTAAATTTACTCATACCTGCCTGGTCAAACCAGGCAAGCTCGTCCAAAGACAACAGCCACACTTTGTCATGGGTAGTTACACTGTCCGTCTCCGAGAGCGCGTTTCCATTTGTCACCAGCTCCGTCTCCACGATGGCGTCCCGCTCCTCCTGGGTAAATCCACACAGAAATCCGGCCTCATTCTGATAGCCGTTCTTCTTCTCTGCCATAGCTGTCGCCACCGGCGGCTGACCGGTATAGGTTACAACCTCGGTATCGGCGTTCAGCCATGCCCGCAGATTGGAGACGCTCCAGTCGCTGTTGCCCCGCACCCGCATCTGAAGCGCCATGTCTGTATCCGCCTCAGACTTCTGCGTCCAGTAATCCGTATCCCCGTCATAGTTGTAGCGTCCGCTCTCCGCCGCGTCATAGGATTTCATGGTCAAAACATGGGCGGCGATCAGGACCGCCTGTGTTTCATCTTCGGAGACATGCAGCACACGCCACTCGATATCCTGATTCAGATAACTTCCAAATAATACGGTATCCCCTGTCTGTACAGTGACCGGGTTCGCCGCGCTCTCCTGTGTACCCGCCTTTCCTATGGCAAAGCAGGCCATCGCCACAGTCGCGAAAACTGCGGCAGCCGCCGCAAATATCCCTGCTCTTTGCACGGCGGCATGTCCCCGGCTCTTGTGGGCGATACGCCCTGCCGCCTTATCCTGCTCTCTGTTTTTCTCTGCCGCTGCATCCTGCTTTCCGTTTTCCTTTTCGGCCAGATCACGCGCAAAGGCCATGATGTCGGCAAAGTCCTCCCGGGGCTTTGCGCTGACCCACTGATGCGTCATCAGAAAATATTCCATGGATTTGGATAGGACTACTTCCTCCATCTTGTATACCAGGATCGGGGTGCCGCCGCTGACGGCATGTTCCACCTCCCGCAGTACATGAGGTGAACTGTTCGCGTTTTGGGACATCAGCAGGATCATTGCCGCCGACTCATCTATGCCATTGATGATCTCCTCCGCGTATTCCTTACCCGGCCGGATGTCCCTGGGGGCGATGAAACATTTTATTCCGTTTTTCTCTAGCTGCTCACAGATTTTATCCGCAATGGCGGCGTCTCTGGAGGAATGTGACAAAAATATCCGCATGACGATGCTCTCCTAGCCGGCGTTCTCTATCGTTCTTTTTCAGTCCGGTCATTTGATATGGTGTAAAATAAGTCCCTGCGACTGCTGGCAGGCTTTCCGCCTGCTAACAGCGAACCCATTTGCCGAAAAAGTTCTTTTTATAATGAGCCAGCTCCGCTTTTGCCTCTTGATGATCCCCCGCTTTTTTCAGATAGGCCACGCCTCTGGAGATATCCTTGGGGCCTCCCAGGCCGTTGGCATAGATCACGCCCCGAAAATAATCGGCCTCCCAATAATCCCAGTTCATCTGCTCCAAGAGTTTCCTGGCCAGAGTATAGTCCTGTCCCGTCCCATAGCCATAGAAAAAGCACTTTGCCAGCAGGAACACGCCCTTTAAACTGCCCTTATTGTATGCATGATACAGATAGGAGTAGGCTTTGGCATAATCCTGAGAGACACCTCTTCCCTGAAAATACGCTCTCCCCAGCAAATCGTAGGCCTTGACGATGCCAAAGGGGATATCCTTCTCAAAACAGCTCACGGCATATCTCTCATCCTTCTCTGTGGCAATACCTTCGTAATAATACCGGCCCACATCGCTCCAGGCTCCCGGATGTCCTCCTTCCGCAGCCTGCTTGTACCAATAGAGCGCGTCCTCGCTCTTCCCTTCTTTCTCCAGATCGTCCGCGTAGATGGCCTGATGGATGGGATAACCGCACTCAGCGCCGATCTTCCATATGTCCCGGGCCTTTTCCGGTTGGGGAGCGATAAGCCCCTCGTCCCCCTGGGTATAATAGCGGTAGAGATTGTTGGCACCAAAATACATACCTCCCCGAAACGCCTTCCAAAACCAATCCTCGCACTTGGAGATGTTCTCTCTCAAATAGACCATGTACTCCGTCTGATCGGAAAACGAGTTCTTATCCCTGCCCTGAATGCGCACAAAGTCCCACCAAAAATATGTATTGGCCACCGTGTACTGGCAAAAAGCCTCCCCGTCCTGCGCCATCTCAAGCACCTGGTCAAAAGCCTCCTGCAGACTGGAAAAAGGCATCTTGCTCTCCAGCTCCGGACTCAGTTCTCCCATGCGCATGGCCACCAATACTCCCAGCGCGCTGCCCTGCTCTACAGACCTGTGCATCAGCTGGATCGCCCGATCGTCGTCCTCCGGGAAACCGTGACCTACCCACACATATTGATGTCCGCAATAGCACCTGGCCAGTAGGCAGGAGGCATCCCCGTCTCCCGCCGCTGACGCCTGCTCCAGCAGAGCGAAAGCCTCCTTGCCCCTCCCGGTGCGCACATTGTAGTAAATATCCTGAAGTCCCTGTTTTACTTCCTGCGATAGAGTTTTCTCCATATCCTTCTCCTTATCTGAATTAATCCTCCAAACGTCAAGCTCTGGCGGCAGAATCCCGGATAATAAATCCCGGAACACAAAACCCCGATTCCTCCCCCAGAACCGCTCACATTTCCTGTTGGCTCCCTGCCACATGGCATTATCCTGCCTAAACGCCAAAAAACCTCATGCCGCGCGCCTGTTACAGATCGTACGGAGTGACTTGATATACGTAGTAATTTAGCCAGTTGCTGTACAGATTGTTGCTGTGGGATCTCCACTGCAACAGGGGCCTTTGCTCCGGATCATCCTCCGGATAATAATTGTAGGGTACATGAATGGGCAGACCCTTATCCAGATCACGGTGGTACTCATTGTTCAGAGTATAGCGGTCATACTCGGGATGGCCGTTGACAAAGATCTTCTTGCCGTCCTCGGCAATGGCCAGAAACACCCCCGCCTCCCGGCTCTCCGCCAGCACCGTCAGCTCCGGGCAGGCATGGATAGCCTCCGCGGGCGTCTCGGTATGACGGCTGTGAGGGGCCAGAAAAATATCGTCAAATCCCCTGACCAACGGAATCTTCCGGTTGGACACCTTATGGGCATACACCCCGAAAAGCTTCTCCGGAAGCTTGCGCTTATTGATCCCATAATAATGATAAAGTCCCGCCTGTGCCCCCCAGCAGATATGTAAAGTGGAAGTCACATGGCTCTCCGCCCAGTCCATGATCTCACAGATCTCATCCCAATAGTCCACCTCCTCAAAGGTGATATCCTCCACCGGGGCACCGGTAATGATCAGACCGTCAAACTTTTTATCCCGCACCTCGTCCAGAGAAGTATAAAACTTATTCAGATGATTGGCCGGGGTATTGACGGAAATATGGCTCTTTACATTCAAAAAAGTCACATCCACCTGCAGCGGCGTATTGGACAGCGCCCGCAACAACTGCAGCTCCGTATCCTGCTTTACCGGCATGATATTCAGTATCATGACCTTCAAAGGCCGGATATCCTGATGCATGGCCCGGTTCTCATCCATCACAAATATATTTTCGTTCTCCAGTATCTCCTTCGCGGGAAGATCGCTCTGTGTCTTAATGGGCATAGTCGTGCGCTCCTTTCGTCATTCCTTTTTCAACTCCCAATACAAATATAACGGTATTTTTTGCAGCCATGCTATAGCTGTAGATATCTTTGCCTCCTCATCCGTAGCTCTGGGTTCATTGACGTCAACGATGGTCAACCCCGCTTTGATGAAGTTCTTAACATATTCCTCCAAGGTCCTGTGATGCCAGAGCACAGGCGTTTTGCCGCCCCACAGCGGAGCCTCCCATTGCCTTGGTTCAAAGTAATTCTTAACTACCACCTGTCTGTCCAGTCCGATCCCCTGTCTTCCGATTCCCTCCTCATGGTTGCCGTCAAAGCAGGGATGCAATACGCTGACAAACAGTCTTCCGCCCGGTTTCAGCACTCTGGCCGCCTCCCGCAGCGTCCCCTCCAGATCCTCGCAATCCATCAGCATCATGGAACACAAAACAATATCAAATGCACTGTCCCTGATACCGAATAGATCATTGCTGTTTCTTATCTGATGTTCTATATCAAGCCCTTCTTGCCGAGCCAGTTCCATAGAATACATCACCGCTTTCTCGGAACAGTCAACCGCCGTCACCTCAGCGCCGCGCCTGGTCAGTTCTCTGGAATAGCCGCCCTCGCCGCAGCCCAGATCAAGAATACATAAACCGTCCACATCTCCCATGAACCGGAGCATATGGGGCATGATAAAGCACTTGCGGCTTTCCCCTTTTTGCGCCAGTTCAAACCACTCCTCGCCAAGATTATTCCACGCTATCGTTGAGCTGTCCTGTCTCATGTTTCCCATACTTACCTCCCTCTCCGTCAAATCACCGGGCATACCGCATATCCTGCTTTCATATCGCGGGCCTACCCTCTACGTCTTAAACCGCCGCCAGGGCACCGGAGAGCCGTAACCTGTCCGGCATCCATCCCGGTCTTACCCTAATCCTGTCATCCCTACAGATATTTTGCCATAAAATCCTCTTCTGTCAAGATGGGAATCCCCAATTCCTTAGCCTTTTTATTCTTGGAAGAATTGGAGGCGATATCGTTGTTGATCAGACACTGGGTCTTGGAAGTCACGCTGCCCGTAACCTTGCCGCCCCGCTGCTCTATGACATCCTTTAACTCATTGCGGCTGCCATAGTGTTCAAGACTGCCTGTAATACAGAATCCCTTGCCCGCCAGATTCTGCTCCGCGGACACCTGTACCGTCTGAATCCGCAGTTCCTTCATCAAATTCCTGATTCTGCGAACATTCTCCTGATTCCGCATATACTCCACAAAGGCAGTGGCGATCACCTCTCCCACCCCCTCTATGGCCCCAAGCTCCTCCTCATCCGCCTGCATCATCTGCTCCATATCATAGTCAAAATGCCTGCACAGCATCTTGGCGTTGGCCACGCCGATATTGGCTATGCCAAGGGCATAGACCACCTGGGGCAGTGTGACTTCACGGGATCTCTCAATGCTGGCCTGTAAGTTTTGATAGGATTTTTCCCCGAATCCCTCCATGGACACGATCTCCTGGCGATAGCGCTCCAAATGGTACAGATCCGCAAACTCATGTAAAAAACCGCTGCTTAGGAATTTCTCCAAAGTCGCCTCGGACATCCCGTCGATATTCATTGCATCCCTGCTGACAAAGAGGGTGAAGGACTTGATCTTTTTGGCGTCGCATTCCTCATTGGTACAGTACAGGCTCTGGGCGTCCGCCACCTGACGGATCTGGGTCTTACCGCCGCAGACCGGGCATGTCTCCGGTATTTCCACAGTGTCGCTCCCCGTTAGATTTTCCGCGATCTGAGGAATGATCATATTGGCTTTATACACGGTGATCCTGTCCCCGATCCCCAGCTTTAATCCCCGGAGAATACTGATATTGTGCACCGAGGCCCGGCTAACCGTGGTGCCCTCCAGCTCCACCGGCTCAAAGATTGCCACCGGATTGATCAGCCCGGTCCGGCTGGGGCTCCACTCGATCTCCAAAAGAGTCGTCTCCCGCAGCTCATCGGCCCACTTAAAGGCAATGGAATGCCGGGGGAATTTGGCCGTCCGCCCCAGAGACTGTCCGAAGGCGATATCCTCATAGGTCAGCACCAGGCCGTCCGAAGGGATCTGGTAGCTCTCTACCCGTCCGGCGTAGTCCTCCACGGCCTCCAGGATCGTATCCTCCGTCACCGTAACCCTCTGTACCACCTCAAACCCCTGTTTTTCCAGAAAAGCAAACTGGGCCTCCCGGGAATTGGCGAAATCCACCCCCTGGGCCCGCACCAGATTAAATGCGATGAACCGCACGTTTCTCCGGGCGGTGATCTCGCTGTTTAACTGGCGCACGGAACCGCTGCACAGGTTCCGGGGATTCTTGTATCTGGCGTCCGCATCCTCGATCCGGCTGTTGATCCGCTCAAAATCGGAGTAGCTAATCACCGCCTCTCCCCGCAGTACCAACTCCCCGGTAAACCCTATATTTAGTGGCAGGTTGATAAATGTCCTGGCGTTGCCGGTGATGACCTCACCCACTTCGCCGTTGCCCCGCGTCACTGCCTTTGCAAGTTTTCCGTCACGATAGGTCAGAACAATCGTCAGTCCGTCCAGTTTCCAGCTCAGAATTGCAGGCTGCCCCTGCAGCCAGGCCCGCAGTTCCTCCCTATCCTTGGTCTTGTCCAGAGAAAGCATGGGAGATTCATGAGCCTCCTTAGGGAGTTCATCCACCGCCTCATACCCTACATGTTGTGTGGGACTGCCCGCCAGAATTATCCCCGTTTCCCGCTCCAGGCCCTCCAGTTCGTCATAGAGTCTGTCGTATTCATAATTGCTCATGATCTCCTGGTCCTGCGCATAATAAGCCCGTGAGGCTCTGCTCAAAAGCTCCGTCAGTTCCTTGATCCGTTCTGCCTTTTCTACTGCCATGATATACTTTCCTCATCTTTCCATGCATCGATACGCCATCTTGTTTTCACATGCACCCGGCCATATTATTCCCTTTACCGCCCCTCTACCGCGATAAAAAATCATTCTATCCGCCGCTGATCAAAATTAGACAGCCCCGCGTCCCGGTATAGCCGCTCAAGTTCCTGACCCTGTACCTCCCGGTACTTTCCCGGCGTCAGGTTTTTCAGTTCTATATTCATAATGCGTACACGCTTTAACTGCCGTACTTCATATCCACAGGCCTGACACATCCGGCGGATCTGCCGGTTAAGGCCCTGGGTCAATATGATCTGAAACGTGTACCTGCCGGTCTGCCTTATCCCGCAGGGACGGGTGGTCTGTTTCAGCTCCCGCAAATATATTCCCGCCGCCATTTTTTCCAGGAACTGCGGTTCTATCTCTCTGTCTACTTTTACAGTATATTCTTTTTCATGCCTGTGGAGTCCCCGCATCACAGACTCGATCAGATCACCGTCATTGGTGAGCAGCAGCAACCCTTCTGAATCCTTGTCCAGACGCCCTGCGTAAGTGACCCGCACAGGGTATTTTACATAGTCGTTTATGATCTTCTCCGCGTGTCTGTCCTGTTCCGTACAGGTGACGCCCACTGGCTTGTAAAAGGCCAGCACCACCTTGGAGGGCCTGCCCTGCAATAATTTTCCGTTTACGGCCACGCTGTCCCGCTCTGTGACCTTGTATCCCGCAGCGGCGGTCTGTCCGTTTACAGTGACCCGCCCCTGTTCTATCAGTCTGTCCGCCTCCCGCCTGGAGCATACGCCGTGGTCCGCCAGAAACTTATTCAGCCTTACGTTGTTCCCTTCCAAGCCCTATCCTCCTTATATGTGGATATCTGATTGACCCGGTCTGCCTGGGCTCTCCCGTTCACCCCGCCCAGGGTTCCCTCTCCTCCATCAGCCATACATCCGGGATTCCGTCTCTCTCTGTCAATCCGTCCTTGGCCAGCCGGTCTGCCAATTCGTTATAATATACATTGGTATGAGCCGCCACCTTTGTAAAACGCATCTGTATACTGCCCATCCAACGCCGCATGGCCGCCGCGTACTTCTGCGTGAGTTCGGTCCTGCTCTTCCATGCGCCGGTGACCCATTTTTCTATGCCCTCGTAATCATAGCGCAGTTCGATCCGGGTAAACCCGTTCTTAATGGCCCATCGCACGGCAAACATGGCTCCCAGCATTTCCCCTGATACATTGCGCTGCCGCGCGGTATCGGGATTGTCTCCGCCGCCGTTTTCTACATATACAGTATCGTCCGGCAGGATAAACACGCAGCCGAAAGCGTATCTTTTGAGGGAATGCTCGTAGCTGCCGTCCACATAGGCCACCAGGCCTCCCTCAGGATCGCCCATACCCCGGGGACGTTCCTTATGGGCAGACCGCTTTGCTCTCTTATCGCCCACGGCTTTTTCATCTCCCTCCATATAAGCCCGGGCCTCCTCCATGGTCTTAAATCCCTTGTACTCCGCCCCGGGATATCCGTCCACAGCCTCTTTGCAGGCCTCCCAGCTGTCCAGTATCCCTATGACCTTTCCCCTGCGCACCGCATACAATTTCTTTGCCGCCATCCCCGCCTCCGCTCTGCCTGTCTGTAGCATAAAGCCACCGCCTTCGTGGGCTGTGGCTCTGTAAAGTATATTAGCATATTTTTACCGGCAGGACAAGAAGAAATCGGCAGCGCGCACTTCGCCCATGCAGGCATCCGGCTGATAATCCGTCATCTTCTCGCGGAACCCGGAATGGGTCTTTTAAAACTCCGGGCGGACCGCACACTATTTTCCCGTCTTTCATACAATATAGTAAGAAAAATGACAGGAAGTTCTCTATTATGTATTTTTTCATCGGTTTTCTACTGTTTCTGGTACTGTTTACAGGATTGTTTATCTGGCGCAGACGAAGGGCGCGCAAAAAAGTCTGCTGCATGTCCTGCCGCGAAAAGCAGGAACTGCTGGATACGATTCTGGAACCCTTCGGGTACTGTTACGTCTGCGATCAGGACCTGATCTCCACCCGCAACGACGCCTGGCAGCGGCAGATGGGCTATACGGCTCTCTTTGACAAGGCCGCGCTGCATCTTCACATGGTGTTTGACGCGCTGCCCGTGTACTTTGATTACTGCGGCCAGACCTGGCTCATAGAGCTGTGGAAAGGCCAATACGGCATCAACACCGGAGCGGAGGTGGGAATTTATCACGCCGACGGGTTGCTGACAGAAGAGGAATACAGCCGGGCCCATTTTCAGGCTGTCTCCGACAGCGAAAGACTGCCCGTTTCCTTTACCCTCTTTAACGGAGAGGAAAAGCTGGCCGAAATGTCCCGCACCACCTGGTGGCTCACGGCATTTCTGGTGGGCATGTTTACCAACCCCCGGCACTTATCCATGGAAGTGGTCATCGGATTTCCCAATCAGGAGATGCAGCACCGTTTTCTGGAGGCTCTTGAATGTCTGAAACAGGATAATCAGTCTCTGCAGTTTTCCTGCTGCTGTCACGGTATGCATGTGCATATCCGCTACAGCTGCGGCTGTCCCCTGTCTCCGATCTGCCCCCAGCGCATCTCCTGTTTCCGAAAACTGCGGATTCGATGGGCACAGTTTTGCAACCGCTTTTTCTGCCGGATGTATTGCCGCATCACCCGGCCCTTTGAATGTACGCTTGACCGGATACTCTATCTGTATGAGCTGCTGCCCTTTATTCTGCGCCGTATGCTGCGGCGTTTGAAAGGAGTTATCCGCGCATGAGTTACTCTTCCCGCCTTACCCGTGCTTTCCGAAGTGCCCCCGTCCTCCCTCTGGGTCCATGCAGCCGCTATGTTCTAATCAGCGACTGCCACAGGGGGAACGGCACCTGGGGCGACAATTTTCTGAAAAATCAAAACCTCTATTTCACGGCCCTGAAACATTATTACAGCCAGGGTTTCACTTATATTGAACTGGGGGACGGGGATGAGTTGTGGGAAAACAGGCGCATGAGCCAGATCATCGAGATCCACAGCAACGTGTTCTGGCTTCTCTCCCAGTTTTACAGGCAGGGACGCCTGTATCTGCTGTACGGTAATCACGATTTGGAGAAAAAAAGACCTGGTTATTCAGACCAGGTCTGCGGCTCCTATTTTTGCACGGATTCCCAACGACGTCAGCCTCTTTTCCCAGGCCTGACTTTTTACGAGGGCCTTATCCTGGAACAGTGCGGTCAGAACCAGCGTTTATATCTGACCCATGGGCATCAGGCGGACCCACTTAATTCCACCTTTTGGAAACTGGCCCGCTTTCTGGTGCGGTATTTCTGGCAGCCGCTGGAACATTTCGGGGTTCTGGACCCTACCAGCGCCGCCAAGAACTACACCCATCAGGACCAGGTGGAACGGCGACTCACGGACTACGCCCAAAAGACCGGCCACATCCTGATCACCGGGCATACCCACCGCCCCAGACTCAGCGCGGACACTCCTTATTTCAATACCGGCAGCTGCGTCCACCCCCGCTGCATCACCTGTCTGGAGATTGTGGGTGATAAGCTCACGCTGGTAAAATGGGCCTGTGATACCAGAAAGGACAACACCCTCTATGTAAACAGAGAAGTGTTGTCCCAGGTTATGCTGTGACCGATATCCATATTGGGTACTGCACAACTATGCTTTTTTCGCAGAAATGGCTCAAAATAAGGATTTATAAGGCTTTATCCGCAAAATGTCCAAGGAAAAATCAGAAAATACAACCTGAGAATGATAGACACAAAAAGTCTAACAAACTTCCTTAAAAATCAATTTGCAAATAAGCCCCTTCGGGATATAATAAGCTTAAACCAATCAACTTAATTTAAGACAGAAATATGGCAAGTTTCCATCCAAAGCAGGGAGGGTTCGCAATGAGCACATTAGACACTACTGTCTCCATGATTCAGAAATGTACGGAAGATGAATTGCAGGTCGTCCAGCAGGTGATCCGACAGTTTTTTCTGAACAGGGGGCCGCACACCACAACAAAAAAACAATTCCTTGAGGAACTACAGATTTCCAGAAGGCAGCACCAAAACGGCCAGAACCAGGAGTCCAGTGAAGCGCTGGCAGAACTGAAAGAAAAATATGGACTATAAGGTGATATTGTCAGATCTTTCCAAGCGGCAGCTTGATGACATTCTTTTTTACATTTATGCAACGCTGGGCAACGAAGTCGCCGCCGCCCGCGTTTTAGAGGATGCCGAGAATATCGTACAGAAACCTTCTCAGGTTGGCGGTTCCATAAAAATATGCGAATAGCCGGAGCTTGCCGACTATGATTACCGGAAGATTCATTTTTTATCGCATCGCTACCTTATGCTGTATACGATAAACGACAACAGCATCCATGTGGATAGAATCTACCATGAACTTGAAGAATATAAAAATCTACCGGATTAGTCGCACCTTGGAGTATCTTTGGCGGATACGTACTTACCCGGTATAAAGAGCCAGCGGACATTTGCAATATCCCCTGGCTCTTTATGTTATGATGCGCTAAACGGTGGCGTCTACACTGCCGCCTTCCAGCGTCACCGGAGCCTGGGCCAGATCCACGGGCATCTCCATGCCGCCCAGCTCCAGCGACACGCCGCTGCCGTCATAACTTCCGCCGCTGGCGGAGACCCCGTTTCCGTCGCCGCTGCCACCGCCGATACCGGAGCTGCCGCTCCCCTGCTGTTTTTCCTGGGCCAGCTTGTAAAAGAGCGCTTTCAGATAGGCCATATCCGCCTCCATAATGTCCCGCTGCTCATCCAGACGGTGCTTTTTCTTCAGTTCGGCCAGATCCACGGGGTCCATATCTCTGGCGCTGCCGCCTCCCAGCGCGTCGGCCAGTTCGTCCATTTCCGAAAGCTGCGCCATTTCCTGTTCAAATTCCCTCTGGGCCTGCTCCATCTCCCGCATCATCCGTTGCATTTCCCGCTGGATCTCCTGCTGGCGCTTATCCAGCTCGGCCTCCTGCTGCCTGCGATCCTTTTCCAGTTCTTCCTCCTGCCCGGAAGGCATATCCTCGCACTCTTCCTCCAATTCCCCAAAGCAGGGGCCGCCGCGCTTGGCCATTTCCTCCTCCTGTAAATGACGTATCCTTTTTCTGGCTATGCGCTCCATCTTCTCCGCATGGATGATGGCGCTCTCCAGCTCCTTGTCGTCATACTCCCCGCCTTTCAGCCGCTGGCGGAGCAGAGCTACCTTGCCCCTGGCCCGGGCGGCCGCCTGCCGGGCTCCGCCGGAGGTCTTGGTCTGCAGGATCATGGCTGATATCTCCTTGAAATTATAGTTCAGCTTTTTTGTCTTTTTCGGCGCGGATTTTGTCACCGACATAGTACCCACATAGGTTCCGTCCATCCGCCGCAGGATAGTTCTCGTAATCACCTTATTGCCCTGCTTTATTACTTTTCGCTCTGTTTTGCAGGGAGAAAAGCCATTGTAATCCGATCCGATTCCGATTCCCATATTCCACCTCGAAAAATCTGCGCCTGTATTCTTTCATCCGGCCGACTCTCTTTCAAAGTTTATATCGGATTACGTGCGTAAATAATTTAGCTCCCATAGACTTATTTATGCTGTCGCCTGCCCCTCTATCTTCCCTGTGGAATCCTCTATCCTTTAGTCCTGGTGGTATTTTCCATCCCACACATAACGGATCACATGGTAAAACTCCCCGGCGGAGCTTTTCAGGTCATAATAGAAAAAGTACGCGTCCTCACCCTCATAATAGTGATCCGGCTGCTCCACCCCCTTGAGCAGTTCATAGTTCTCCTTTTGCCAGGGCGCGTAGGGCAGCTCTTCCCGCGCCCACTCCCCTTCCCGGGAATCCCTGAAACATTCCAGCGCCGCCGTCCCGTCCATGCAAGTGGGCAGTTTATCGCGATGCACATAGTATCTGTCCATCTCCGGCAATGCCTTATGGGTTGCCGGAGATATCCCGTTGGCCAGATCCACCCTGACCGTATGGCCGTTCTCTTCGTCCAGGGCAACGGCATACCTGACCCAGTTTCCCGGCTCCTGTTCATTATACACGCTCACCGTATCGCCGTCCCAGCAGCCGTCCACCACTACGGTCCACATCGGCTCCAGTCTTCCCTGTCTATACCGGTAGATCTTCGTTGTCACGGTGCCCACGCCGCTGCCCGACTCCGACTGAACGAGCACATATCCGTTCCCCATCCATGAGCGTCTCCAAGATCGCAGGCAAAGAGATCCAGTTCCGTGACCGTACCCCTCCCGTTTCCCATTTCCTGACCGGAGCCGGACTCTCCCGCCTCTTTCGCGCCCATATCCTCTGTTTCACACTCTGCCACTGTGCCGGATAGATCCGCCTGTATCCGCGTCTTTGCATCTCCCGGGATACCCTGCCCCTCCTCCCCGCCGGGCAGGCCGCAACCGGTAGGCAACGATCCCCCTATCGCCAGCAGACACAATACCTTACCCGTTACTCTCATATGTTTATGAGTATTCAAAGCATTCCCTCCCATCTCATTTGTGCTGTCTGCCAGTCGAATAGATATTATAACCTCTGTTAATATGTAAATTTAAATAACGTAGCTCCATGTGTAACACCGCTGATCAGGTTCAAACAATAGGACGGCATATCATTGTCCCCTTCATAAATGAAAAATTTTTCCGTTTCTGAGCCTGTTCCATACATCCATATGCGCATCAATCTTTCTCCGTCATATTCACATATATACATGTCCTCATGCGCATATGCATCAGGCAGTTTCTCCGGTGGCAGCTCATCCAACTCAATCTCCTCCGCGCTGTCCCCCTCATAGCGGGCAAATACTCCATAGGGATCATACTGCGCGCAGTTTATCTCCATACATCCCTTGAACACAAATCCGGACATATCTTCAAATGCCTCCCCCGGATAATCTCGATACCCGCATCCCAGTTCCCTCTCCGGGTCATAATACAGTGTGAGCACTTCATCGGAATGGGACCATGCAGTATGGGCAGATGACTCATTGTGCCACTGATACTCATGCAGCTTATCCTCCCGCGACAATCCCACCTGATGAAGAAACGCATCCACACCGTCTCTGGGCACCTCCACTCTGTTGTGACAGTCCTGTTCCTCAATGCATTCTAACAGAGCAAAATTCGCAGAAAGATATAAATGCGCCGTGGGAATCATGGACTCACCCTCGTAGATCAGGCAGTGGCATTCGCCCATGACTCCCGGTTTCATTTCCTCCACATAAAGCAACCTCTCGAGCCCGTCATAGACAAAGCGCTGGTTCCCGCCCACATCCTCATGCCGGAACGCCTCTTCATCAAACTGATAGATTTTTTCCTGTAATGTACCGTTCTCCCCATAAAGAAAAGAAACCGTAAAAAGCGCTTTCTCCTCGCGCTCTCCCTCCTCCGTTTTCAAACGGCCTGTCAAGTGGTAGGCACAAAGTCTGTTTTCCGAATCATACATATATCTTTCTTCAAGCCCCGTGGTCGTCCTGTATAAGAATTCCGGAATCCTGTCTATCCGACGGGCCTCACCATATACGATCTGTGTTGAATAGGGATTGGGAAAATTCCAGTAGGTACTTTGCAGTTTACGCTCATAGCCCTCAATGGGAAATCCCAGCAGATCCATACCGTTTTCTGTTCTTACATACCGCAATCCACAGCCACATCCCGTCTCCCGGTCATAATACAGTTCCAGTTTGGGCATTCCCTCCAGATCATAATAACAGACAGGCGTTTCCGATCCTGCGCTATGGCTCTCCAGATACTCCTCTGCACTATCCCCATCCAACAATACATACATGGAACGTTCGTATGGATTCTCCCCGGCAACGTCTTCCGATACAGGCGCTGTCTTCCTGCCGCATCCCGCAAGCCATAAGACGCACAAAAAGCCGTACAGACAGACTATTCTCTTCTTGGAGGCAACGACTTTTTTCACAATATTTTCACCCTTTCCCCGGATCTCAGCCCATGATTATTTCGGGATCTGTCCGATCTTCCGCAGATCGCTGCCGTCCACATTCATGCGGTAAACCGGATGAACGCTGCCTCCTACATACACCTCAATCACGATCTCTCCGCCGCTAAAATACGGTATCAGTCCCATATAGGGCGGCCTGCCCTCCAATATCTGCTGATCCGTGCCGGGGCATAGGTACTCAAATACGGTTTCCTTTCCGGTGCCATCCATATTGATACGGTTCAGCCGCACACCGATGACATCGTCCTCCTCTTTGACAACCTCCTCCCCGTTCTCCACGGCCTTGTAGGCGATATGCTTTACCGCTTCCGTGCTGTAATAAATTCTGTTTCCATAGATTATCTCATCGTCAATATCGGTGTCTTCCTCCGCCAGCACTGTCAGCGACTTATCCTGCCAGCGGTACATAGCCAGATAATATCTCCAATCGTTCTCCTGCACTTGACGTGAAAAGTCATACACCACACAGTTCTCATCACAATAATCATGGAGATATGCTGTCTCCGGCGTTCTTATCATCTCCTGCGAAAGTTCTATACCCTCCGCAAGCACGATCCTTTGCACCCCCCAGTCCGTCACCCGGTCCGGCGCAAGCCACCAGCGTTTCCCGGCCTGAAAGAGAGTTATCGGCTCGTCCAGTTCCATCTCGTACGCAAGATCATACTCCCCGTCATCCCACATGCCCTCGTAATCTCCCCAGTGTTTTTCCATATCACTGAACTCACTGCTTCGTATCGTTCGGGTATAAACCCCACTATCCCAGTCGTTAATCACATAGTCGGTTATATATGGCCCATATCCATACGAATCTTCCGACCGAATCAGATACCATGTTCCGTCTCTGTAAGTATAGGTATACGCCTCAGACCACTTCCATGCGCTGCCGCCATAGGCATGGGTGGTAAAAGAAGTCCCTTTCGCAGTCAACGGCTCATAGGGGTCTCCAAATACGCCGCCCTCCTCTCTGGTACGAATCAGGTTTTCGTCCTGAAAATCCAAACGGTACTGTCCTGCGCCCTCGCTTACGACACCAAACAGAATCCGCAGCCCGGCCCATTCACCGTCCGGCGCCTCCTGCACCCCCACATAGTCCGTCACACCATCCTCATTGTAGTCCAGTTCCACGCTGTCTATAAGTTCCCAGCCCTCCGCCACAAAATCCGGGAGCGTCCGCCCTGTGGCTGGCAGTGCAGGCACGTAGCGTATAATCTGTTCCTGAGATATATGTTCTGCCTCAGTCTCGTGCTGCCGGGCCTCGCTGCTCTCCGGCCAGTCGAGGGACGTTTCCGGCTGCCCGGCCTCGCTGCTCTCCGGCCGGTCGGGGGTCGTTTCCGGCTGCCCGGCCTCGCTGCTCTCCGACCGGTCGGGGGTCATTTCCGGCTGCCCGGCCTCGCTGCTCTCCAGCCGGTCGAGGGACGTCTCCTGCTGCCCGGAGCGGGTATCTCCGCATCCGGTAACAATGACCGCCCCTATAATGAATACCGCTGATCGAATCCTGTTTCTTCTGTGATATATGCGCGTTTCCACTGCCGCCCTCCTTTTCTCAGTCCACGGTTCCTTCCACATACAACAGCTCAAAATATTCCGTGTCTACCTTTTTCGTGAGCCACACCCCGTTTTCAGACCGGTAGAACAGGACTCCGGCTCTGTGCATATCCCCGCTGTGAACCTTCAGCACCACCGGGCGGCCATGCCGTCTGCCCACTTTGCGGGCCGTCTTCAAGTCCTGCGACAGATGGACATAGAGACGGCTCATGGGCAATAACCCCTGCCGGAGAATGCTGTCCATATATCTGTCGGCTGTACCGTGGTACAGATATTCCGGCGGTTCCTGCTGTGCCAGTTCCACGTCCACCGGTATGCTGTGTCCCTGATTGGCCCGAATCAGCGTTCCCTCCCCGCCAAAGGAATATCTCTGCTTTTTGTCCGTCCTGACTATTTCCTCCAGCATCTGTCTGTCGATCGTCCACCCGGCAGCGTTGATTCCCGCCAAAAGCTCCTCCACATTGGCCCAGCCGTGCTCGTCCAGCTCTATATTCGCGTCCTGCGGCCTGTGGCGAAGTATCCGACTGATAAAGATGCTCAGTTGATCCATATTACTCATTTTCGTTCTCTCCCAATTACATGTCTTTCATGTCCTCTGTCCCACTGCAATACTCCCTACGCTCCCCATACCTTCGCAAACGCCCGGTAATTTCCGTCTTTTCCCTCCGGTATGGCAAAAATCACCCGTTCAAAACATTTGTATCCGTTCTCCAGGTATTCCTTGAATATCCTTGCCACTTCTCCGGCGTCCTGCCCGAAAACGCCGCATCCATAAGCGCCCAGGATCAGTGTACGCACCCTGTTTTCCGCCGCGATATCCAGCACAAACCGTATCCTGCCCCGCAGCGCTTTGCTGTTCTCCTCCCGGGAGACATTCTGGTTCCTGTGGGCCGCCGAGAAATTGGGGGCGGCGCAGGTAATCACATCGCACGCCGCACGCTTTCCGTCCCGGATAAAGACCACGCCCGGCGTGTACATGCCCCGGTTAAGGTACAGCGTCCTGTTCGTATTGCGGTTATTCCAGTCATAAAACTTTTCCGTCATCTGCGACAGCACATTGTACAAAAAAGATTCATGGCACAGACATTCTTCCTGGGCCCTGCTGCCGCCGATAAAGCCTCCGCCCGGATTCTTGAAGGAAGAAAAATTAAGCGCCGCCATGGGTCTCTCGCAGCTTTCCGCTGCCTTCAGAATCGCGGATACGCTGTCCGACGCCTCCAGCGTAATCTTTCCCTCACAGATATGCGCGCCGCCGCCCACAAAATCCACATCATATATTTTGGTCTGCGCTATGGCATCCTGTATCTCTCGCCCATAGACCCTTTCCATCTCCTCCGTATGACGCGCCGCCAGCGCGGCCCGGCTTTCCCTGTTATTTTGATATTCTTTTCCATATGGCATATGATATCCCTCCAAATCAAAAAGTTCCGCTCCCTCCCATGGATCAATCATGGAGTATACCCAGCTCCGGGACGCCGTCATAGTGCATATCAAGCAGATAATAACCCCAGACGGGAAAATCGCTCCCCTGATCGATATCCGTATACAGCAGGAAATCCCGATATGCCTGAAAATATGTCGGCTGTGCCTCGCCTGTTTCTGTCTGCGTCACGCCGCCGCACGCGGTCAGCAATATGAACGCTACCAAAAGATATACCGTCATCCGCCCATTTTCTCCGCTATGGCGTCAATGGATTATTTTCCATATACTTCTTTAAAAAAACTCAACGCCTCCACGGTAAGCCCGATATACAGACAGCGCTCGATCCCCACGCCGGAGGTGGGAATCCGTGCCTTGGCGGAATAGTCCTTGGACCGCAGTTTCCCCCATCCTCCATGGATATCCTGGGTCTGATACATCTCCTCCACGATGTCGCTCTTAAGGAAGTCCTTTCGCAGCGCCGTCAGTTCCCCGTCCTGATAAGGGACGTCCAGCAGGGAAAAAGCACCTTGTAACGCACCGCCGGATACTGACAGAACTCCAAAAGCGCCTCCGCATGTTTTCTGAACTCCTTATATGTAAACATACTCTCTCCTTGCTACCAGCTCAGTCCCAAGGGCAGAAATACCTGATACCGTTTCTCCCTGGCCCGGTATTCCTCCACCGTTACCCTTATGCCGTCAATGGAATACTCCTTCACATTGTCGGTATCCTCCAGCTCCAGAATCGTTTCCGGCGTATAGGGGTGATCCTCGAAGTCATAGAGCAAATGGGCATTTTCCAGCAGCTCCTCCTCGTCAAACTCATATCTGTCATGGTTGTAATAGCGAAACAAAACCTCCTGCGCCGCCTCGCCGTCCTGCAGCGTGTACACCTCCCTGCTGGTCAAAAAACCGCCAAAGCCGCCCAGGCTGCCCCATACCCCCGGTTTCCACCGATCCTGTTCCCTGTCATACGCAAAACACACATAGTCCCCTCTCATGGAGCCGCCGCATTCATACCCGCCCAGCAACTGAACCACCTCTCCGTTCCTGACCGCGAACAGGCCGCTGAGGGACTCGGGAAAATTTGCCCGTTCCCAGGGAGCGGCATGGAAGTACAGCACCTTTTCTTCCCCTATACGGTACAGCTTGTAAAAAACCCGCTCATAATACTGTTCCACCCCACCAAGCAGGGAAGTGTGTATGAGGGGAGTCTCCAGATCCTCATAGAAAAGATTCCCCTTGTGCAAATAGTCCGCAAACAGCCCTGCCTCCGGCGTGATCCGGTTGCGCAGAAATATCTCATCCAGATCTGCCCCGCTCTCCTGCCCTGTTATGAGCAGCGTACTGTTTTCCAGAAGATATGAGTTCTTTGAACCGGGTACGGGATTTCTGACTCCATACATGTAATTGAAAACCACCAGACGGCCCTGTCTGTCCCGATAGCTGTACTCCCGACTTTCCTTCTCCAATTCATACCCGTCTCCGACCTCACGGATATAAGCATATTCCCCCGCATGGAGCCGGTGGCCCTGCCTGTCCCTGAGTACCGCCGTATCCCCATTCCAGAGCGCCAGGGAGCCGTTGGAAAACAAAACGATCCTGTCATACGCAAGCGGATATTCCAATGTTCCGTCCGCTCTGAGAACGCCGTATTTTTCATCCTGAGAAACCACGGCCCTGCCCTGAACGGTCTCCCCTATATAGTCATAGACAGCCGGTATCTTTACCGCAAAACTGTCCCCGTCCAGATATCCCCCTTTTCCGGTTTCACTATCCGCATAATAAAGCCCTATTTCATCGACTTTGTGGCCGATATATTCGTACTGAAACGGAACAATGATCTGCCCCTCATAATCCACTATACCGTACTGGCCCGCCTCATTGTATACCGCCAACAGCTCCCGCCCGGATATGGGATACAGATTAGAACTGCCCATAACCTCATAGAGTATCTTTCCATTCGCGTCCGCCAGAACACACTTGTCTTCTCTGCGGGCCTGAAGCATTCCCTCCTCTTCCCTGATGTAATTCCAGGTTCCGCTCAGGAGCTCTCTGCCCGTTCTGTCAAAGCAGTACATCAAGTCCTCCTGCTCGCCAAGGATATAGGTCTCCTCCAATGTAACGGCATCATACCGACAGGGCAATACCTCTTCGCCGTCTTTCCCGACCACGCCGCAGAGTCCGTTTTTTCTCACCACCGCCAGACCGTCGTAAAAATACCCGGCGTCGTCATAGACAGGCTCGATGACCGCCTGCCCGTCCCGGTCCATATATCCGTACAGACCGTCCCGGCTGAAATACGCCATCCCCTCCCGGAAAGCGCTGATGCTCTCATATCCCTCCAGCCGCTGCTCCTCAAGATTCTCCCGACGGATCAGACCGTACGCCTCCCCCCGGCAAAAATATGCCCTGCCCTCCTGAAAAGGGGATGCCTGATCATAAACAAAGGGCAAAACCGTCTCCCCGTCTTTACCGATATAGCCGTATTTCCCGTCCAGGCACACACAGGCCAGTCCTTCGGAAAAAGGCGTGACGGCGCTGTATACGCAGGGAGTTATCTCGCTGCCGTCCTCCGCCAGATATCCGTAGAGAGCACCCTGCCGATAAGAGTAGCGTCCCTCCGAATAGACGATCCCGCCGATCTGCTCCCCCGGCAACGATACCGCCGCTGGCAGATTACAGTTCCCCTCCGATATCTCCTGCACTGCAGAGCCATTTGCGGCAGGTCTTCCCGTTACCGGGTCATTCCCCATCGGTCGGGAGGCTGCCGCCGGGTCACTCTCCGCCACGCTTCTGATCTGCTCCTGCAAAGCGGTATCCTCCCTCTCTTGCCTTTCCGCCGAAGGCGCTATCTCCCTAGGTCCGCCGCATGCTCCCAGGACCGTTGCCAGAGCTGCCGCTGTAAGCACATAAACCACTTTTTTCCCTCTAAGCATATCGCTCCTCCTTTTCTCGGGAGCCACGGGCATAAGGAACAGTCCCTCCTGTGCCTGCGCAACATATCAGGGACTGCCCTCCTCTTCATTTTCCTCCCATGGAAATTCCTCAGAGACCTGTCCAATCTTTCGCTGTTTGCTGCCATCCGTGTTCATGCGGTACCAGGGATGATCTTCGTCACTGATATACACCTCCAGCACGATCTCACCGCCGCTGACAGAGAAGTCACTGATACTCATATATGGCGGCTCTTCCTCCAAAACCGGTTGATTTGTACCCGGATACCTATAAGTAAATATGGTTTCTTTTTCCGTTCCGTCCAGATTCATTCGAACTACCCTCTGGCCGACCACATCCTCGCCGTCTATTACACGGTCTTTATATTTGGACCAAAAGCGAATCGGTTCTTTGACGCCTATGGCATAGTAAATCTTTTCTTCATAGATTCCAAGGGCCTCCATCCGTCCAAAACTGTCCGCCACATACTCTTCAACGGCCAGCACCGATAAAACTCTGTCCTGCCTGTTGTACAGGGCTAAATATTCTTTTCCATTTTCTTTATCCCCAAAAGTATAAATCAAATACTTCTCATCCATGCATCCGGAATCGTAATAGGCCTCATCCGGCTTTCTTATCCCGTCCTCCGGCAGTTCTATCCCCTCCGCGCACACAATGTCCCTGACTTCCCAATCTGTTGCCCTGTACTGTGTAAGCCACCAGCGCGCGCTTGCCTGCTGGATGGTAAACGGTTCGGCCAGACGCATCTCGTACTCCAGCTCATAGACCCCCGGATCAAAGACGTATTCCCCATGGCAGCAGTTCACGGTGCGCCCTCTGGTCTTATGAACGCGGATACCGCTGTCCCAATCGTCCCTGCGGTAATCATCCACATTCCAGCAATACCCGTTACATATTTCCGAGGCCGTCAGATACCATGTGCCGTCTCTGTATGTGTAAGTGAAGGATTCTGACCATTTGTCCGAGCTCCCGCCCTCGGCATGGGTTGTAAAGGATGTTCCTTCCCCCTCTATGCCGTCAAACGGATCGCCCATCATCCCCCCTTCGGTTCTTGCGCGGATCAGATTGGCGTCCTGAAAGTCAAGCCGGTACTGCCCCTGGCCTTCGCTGGCTATGGCAAACAGAACACGCAGGCTGAGATCATTCCACCACTCATCCTTCTCCTTGTCTAAGGGCACTTCCTGTACGCCTACATAGTCCACGATCCCGTCCTGGTTAAAGTCCAGCTCCACACAGTCGAGAATCTCCCACCCCTCCGCCACAAAATCAGAAAGCTGCGTCCCTGTAACCGGCAGTTCCGGCTCTGTGCTGCCTATATCTGTCTCCGCATTCGGCTCCTCCCCTCCGCTTTCCTCTGGCGTTTCTCCGGCATGGCTCTCTTCTTCGGAATGTGCCTGCGCGGCAGAGCCATCCTCCCTCATTGTCACCTGTCCGCTGGCAATTCCTTCCCCTACTGTCTCCCGTCCGCTGGCGATTCCTTCCCCTGTTGTCTCCCGTCCGCTGACGCTACCTTCCCCTGATATCTCCCATCCGCCGGCGATCCCTTCCTCCGTCATCTCCTGTCCGCTGGCGATCCCCTCCTCCGTTATATCCTGTCCTCCGGCAGTCTCCTCCCCCGGCATCTCCCGTCCATCAGAAGTTCCCGGTACGCTGCACCCTGCCAGCGCTGCCGCCAATACAATCGCTGCAGGCATATAGAATATATTTTTTCTTCCGAACATATTGTTCTCTCCTTTCCGGTTCATGAGGCAGAATGGCGAGCAGTCCTATTTTCCAATCAGCTTATCCTCGTTCAAAATATGGTTTACCAGCCATTCGGTAACCAGGCGCAGCATCTCCTCGATGGCCTCGTCCTGATCCTCGTCGATGGCGTCCAGATCCCAGCCGCTGATGGTCTCCTTCAGCGCGTTGTGCTGGCTTACCTGGGTAAACATCTTTTTGTAGCCGATGGAACGCATATACTCCTCCTCGTGCGCGAAATGGGTGAGGGTATAATCCCGCAGCTCCTCCAGAATATGCCGGATATTGTCATACTTGTCGGGGATAAACTCCTCACATTTCAGCTCGTACAACTCGTTGGCGATCTCAAAGAGCCGCCTGTGCTCCCTGTCGATCATCTCGATTCCCGTCAAAAACTCCTCTTTAAATTCATACATATCTATCTCCTCCTTTTTGTGGCCCGTCAGAGCCTTTTTCGTCAGAGTCCCGGCTGTCCCCTGTTCAAGAGTACATCGGAATCCGCATTTTGCATAGTATCACAGGATCATCAGAAACATCATTATTCTTTCTGCGAGGGATTGTCTGCCCAGTGTCATAACACCCCAATCCTCCGCCATTTTCCCAAAAGCCTTCAGATTGCCGCTTGGCGTCATGCGGCGGAGATGCCGCGTATACTCCTGTAATATGGGGTCGGCCGGAGCTGCCATCCCTCTGGCCGCATCATCGCAGTTGTATGTATAGATCCGATACAGCGGCAGGCTTTCCTCCCGGCTGAGCTGTTCCAGATCCTGCTCATATTCCGCTTTCTTACCTTCATCCTGCTCGTATACCCATTTTTCGTACAGATCCGCAAACCGCTCCTGTGCCTCCCAATAGGGAGCCGCCTGCTCCGCTATGGCGCGGTACTCCTCTGGGGAGATGGGCCTGTAAAGCGCCACATCATAATTGCCGCTGAGCTGGTCGCCGTCCAGTTTCAGGTCTCCCGTCCGCAGAAAGGCGGCTGTCTCCTGCGCCGACATGATACCCATGCTCATTTTTCCCACGCCGCTTTGCCCCAAAAGACTCTCCCACAGGGACCGCTGCATTCCGTTAAAACTGTATACCGTCCCGCAGCCATCCTGATCCACCAGCATCAGGATGCTGTGTCCCAGCCCCTTCATGCCGTCCACATTCACAATATAATACAGCATACATTCCTCTGGGTCCAGAGCTGTATCCCGCGCCGTGAGACGCATGGAAAGGCACAAACACAAATAGACTGCCAGCAGAGCAGCCACACCGCATAATATTCCCTTTTTCCATCTCTTTTTACGGCAGAAACATTTCATGGTATCTCGCATGGCATCCTATGTTTTTACTTCTTATACCATTATACATGCTCTCTCCGCAAAGTACAATAAGCAGAAAATCCATCAGCTGAGCATTCCGTATTCACCCAGCTCCTGAAATCCTATCCGGTTGTATATCCTGCCAGCCACAGGATCGTCATAGAACAGGCAGAGATATTTCTTCCCCCGTTCAAAACAGTCTCTGCACAGGGCCGCCTTGCAGCCCTGTGCCATCTCCTCCTCCATGTGCCTGATCTGCTCCTGCTCCCCGCTCTTTTTATAGGTCTTGGCAAACTCTTTCATACCCCCTGTCGCGCGCCGGCTGCCTACCTGGCCATAACCGGCTCCAGAGCGCTTAAAGCCTCCTCCTCCAGTCCCCTGCATCTTTGCAGTATACCGATGTATGCCTGCCGCTGGGAAGTCGCCTCCTCCACAGTGGTGGGCGTTTTAGGAAAAATCTCGTTCATACATTTTTCACAGAATGTCAGGATTTCCTCGTATTTTGATATCGCCGTCAGAAATGCCTTTTCATCCACATCTTCCAAAATGTGCATACAAAGCTCAAGAAACTCTTTTATGCGCAGCTTGCCCTCATAATGTATGAAAATATGGGGAAACATACACTCGATGGTCACAAGCTCCCTCCGGTTTTCCTCCCTTAGTTCCTCACACCAATTATCATATATGACCAGGCCGTATCCCACAAGCGGCTCGTCAAAACGATGGCTTTTATTGCCCAGAAGAGAATATCCTTTTCGCAGGGTTTCCCTGCATTTATCAGCCACAGAATAGGTCTCCTGACACGGCTTAATGAGCAGTAAGTCCGAATTGCGCTCATACCATTTTGAGAAACTTTGCAGCTGTCCAAAAGACATGACGGAATTCTTATCGTCATCACCGTCCAGAAAAGATATACCTTTCAGTATTTTCCCTCTGTGGGAGAAACCCGTTGCCAGTATCACATCGGTGTATTCTTCCGGAAGGACGATCACCGGATATCCGCTGGAAATGTTGTCCACCGCCAGAGAAATATATTCCTCTTCCGAGCAATCCGTTCTGCCATGTGTCTCCCCGGTAAGTCCATATACACCGAGACAGTTTTTCCACGCCTCGTCGGTCTCTCCCCAGGAATACCCGAAACTGATACAGGAAAACGCGGCTTGGAGAATATATTCGGCATCATCGTTTATCTGCCTGTTCATGGAATCTTTGCGTTTTTCCAGACCCATAAAAAGCTTTAGCGCCGAGAGAACGGCGGGTTTCGCCATACTGCGGGGCCATTTTCTGCCTGTGAAATCCGCCATGGGAGCATAGGGCAACAGTATATGTTCAAAATTGGCGTTTACCGCTGGCCGGGCTACAGGAAATAGAATCCCGTCAACAGTGCAGTCCAGCAGCTCCGCCAATTCCACCAAAATGGACAGTTCAGGCATCGTATGTCCGTTCTCCCACTTGCTGACCGCCTGAGGGCTTATGCCCAACCGCCCGGCCACATCCTCCTGGGTCAGTCCTTTGTTTTTTCTCAGCAACGCGATCTGCTCTCCGGCTTTAATATTGTCAAACATATTCCGTCCTCCCATTAGTGTCCTACTGCGACTCTCCCGATGCCATCTCCCGCAGAGCAATTTCCGGGCGCAAGCGTCCGCAGATTCTTTAGGCATCGTCCGAGCCTTTTGTTCCTCCATTGTACATGTACAGAACTGACTTGACAATACACGGGAAGTTTAACAGCAAAGCCCGAAACTCAACCTGCGGTTAAGTCGGCCATAAAATCTTCCAGCACCCTTTCCCTGTCCCGGGGCTTGTCCCTCTGCGTCCGCCGCTTGCCGTTTATCCCCCCGGCTATTAGTGGGGAGCTCTATTTGCGCATAAGTTATCTCCCCTGGCATATACTATCTCATGAACGCTGCTTTCTGTTTATCCGGTATCGCAAAAACACGCGGTACATATGAGGATTCTTCATGCAACCTATAAAAAAATTTACCGTCATCGGAACCATATTTGTTCTCCTCACGGGAACGCTGGCCCATTTCGTATATGAGTGGTCCGGCAACAATTATATAGTTGGGCTTTTCACACCGGTCAACGAATCCGTTTGGGAACATATGAAATTGGTATTCTTCCCCATGCTGCTGTACGGGCTGTTTATGATCTACCGGATCAAGGAAGACTGTCCCTGTATTACCTCTGCGCTCTGTATGGGGATACTGACTGGCACATTGCTGGTCCCAATACTGTTCTATGCCTATACCGGTATACTGGGAAAAGATATTTTTATTCTGGATATTGGGACCTTTATTGTAAGTGTACTGACTGCCTTCCTGATTTTCTATAAGTTGACGGTGTCCTGTAAACTGGAGTCGCATACTTTTTTTCTGTGCGTATTGGTATGCGTTCTATTTGTCTGCTTTTTGGCGTTCACCTATTACCCGCCGGATGCCGGAATCTTTAAAGTGCCTGATTTCTAGTCAAACTCTTTCTCAAAACTAAGCACTTCTCCGGTGACAGCATCCACATCGCAGGAATACTCCGTCCGTCCCACATACCACTCTATCTCGTACTTTGAGCGTCCATCGTCATAGTCAAACTCGACCTTCATGCGCTGGGTATCTTCTTCTGCCACATCCGCATACTCCAAAGCAATCTGCTTTGCCTTCTCCTCGGCAATCTGCCCATCGTTCGCCGGGCTATGGCCCGCCCCCTGAGGGGAGTATTCCGTATCCATGTCAAAAGACAGGATCTCGCCGGTCAGCGCGTCGATATCATAATCATATTCTATATGAAGTTCGGGGTGATAAAACTCCACTTCGTATTGCCATACTCTGTCTTCATACTCCAATTTGGTGTGTAGAATCTGTACCTCTTCTTCTTTCTGACCGGCATGTTCCAGTGCGATATTTTGCGCCGATTCAAGACCAATATACTGCCCTTCGTCATTCCCCGTTTCCGACTGGGCAGTTCCCGTTTCCGGCTGGGCGGTCACATCCTGAGACGTGCCCTGAGGCACATTCTCCAGATTGTAATCTCCAGCCTCACTATTCATGGAGAGAATTTCTCCTGACGCTGCGTCCACCTTGTAATCATACTCCATATCCACACTGATAAACTCAAGATCATAGAAGGGAGTCTCGCTCTCGGAGGCCAGATGAACCCGCACAAAACGCACATCTTCCTCCACAAGCCCCGCATTATCCAAGGATATGGTCTTCGCCTCCGCCACCGTGATGTAACCGGCAGACTGACTGCCGGGGTTCTCCTGACTATCCTCTGAGGCTCCCGATAAGGCAGACAAATCCTGCCCGCCGTCTGATTCCGCGCTGCATCCCATAAACAGAGAAAGCATACAGACCATAATTAAAAAACCTACATGATATTTTTTTCTCATTGTCACTCATCCCCCGATTCCTTTTCCGTTACAAAAGCATCTCCGTAGCCTGATAGCTCTATAGGAGATTCCTCTCTATATAGCGCGCCACGCCGTCCTGATCATTGCTGTCCGTCACAAAATCCGCCGCGTCTGCAACCTTATCGATGGCATTTGAGACGGCGACTCCCATACCGCAGTTTTTGATCGGCTCTATGTCGTCATTATCATCGCCAAAGTAAACGGTGTCCTTCTGATCGACTCCCACCGCATCGAGCATAGCCCTGATCCCGTTCCACTTTGTGGCCGCAACGCTCATGATCTGTATCAGTTTTCCTTCCGCCACTGTCATATAAGTATCCGGCGTCAATGCCCTTTCCACTTCCGGCTGTATCGTACTCTCCTCCTTGCTCAACAGGATCTTGTAGAGGATGCTTTCCGTGGGCATGGCGGGAAAACCCGCAAAGACAGCGGCGTTCCACTCCGGAATGGGAACATTGGCAAAATGCCCCTCTCCTGTCTCCAATGACAGAATCACATCGGGTATGGTAATGACTTTTTGCAAAATAGCCTCTGCGCTGCGGGGCGCAATGCCGTTTTCCACCACCCTGCCGGGTAAAACGATTCTCGCGCCGTTTAAAGTCGTTACCGCGTCAAAGCCAATCAGTCTCTGATATTCCGCTATGGCCCTTTCCGGACGGGCCGTGGCCGCCATGAGGAGGATGCCCTTTTCACGGCATCTCTTTAAGACCGCGCATGTGTACTCCGACAGGGACTTGTCCGTGCGCAGCAAAGTTCTGTCCAAGTCTGTGATGATCGCTTTCATTCCGTAGTCTCCCTTTATCCATAATCCTATATCTTTTTATCAAACAAAGACTGATCCCCGTTGTCTGCCATATTTACAAAGGCATATTTGTCGTTATGGGGAAACAGCATTTCCATATATAGATTTCCCAGCAGATTCTTCACCGTGTCCGTGTCGATATCCGCCACGGGAAACTCCTGTATCTCCAGACTTTTCAAGTTCTCCAGGATCTTTTCTATGCTCTGCCACTCATAGAGCTGCGGCTCCGGCATATCCACCGAAATCGCAGGGATCTCCGGTTCCATAATAGATTTTATCTCCGGCATCTTATAGACAATATTTTTGCATGTCTTCTCAAAACACTCCGGGTCATACTCGGCCAGATAACCCAGATCATCCATGGTCAGCGACCTTTTATTGTGTATCTTAAGATAGATATTAATCAAGCGGGTATCCTTTGCCATAACGCCTCCCTATCTCCGGTGGTGCATCTTTGCCGCTTACCTGAACTATGCCATCTATATGCTGAATTCATCCTGATGCATGCAGCGCAGCTTTACATAGCCGTCGCGCCTGCGGATCATTCTGGCTTTTCCCGGAAAAAAACCTGCAGGGCATGGTAGAGATCCAGTTGCCAGGCTTTCATGTCGTGAACTCCTCCGGGAATGGTATAAAAATCGTAGTTTTTGCCGGGAACCAACTGGGGACACCGGGGCAGCGCTCTGTCCATAATCTCCCGATGCTCCGCATAGGCAATGTCCTGATCGCCGTTACAGCAGAACAGATAATCCAGCTTAAGTCCTCTGCGCTCCCCTTCCGCCAGCGCGCTGACAATGCGCTCCACCTCTGCGTCCCGGTCACCCTTGGGGCCGCAGCACCCGGAAAACGGGCCGTACCAGGAGAACAGGTCGAAATTGTTGTATAGGGCAGCCCGGTAGGTGGTCATAGAACCCAGAGACAGCCCCGCAAACGCCCTGTGCGAGCGCGTTCTGACCAGTCCCTCCTCGCTGACGTCTCCCCGGGCATGGGTGGCAAATGCCGATTCCACGGCGGGGATCAGATCCCGGCGCAGCTCATGGCAGAAATGTTCAGTGATGTATTCAGCATTCCTGTCCTCTTCCTCCCCCCGGTAATAGGTGGGGGTTACAATGATACAGGGCGGGCAGATCTGCCGCTCCATCATATTGTCCAGCATAAAGACCGTGTCGGGAAACGTCTTTAGCCACCAGTCCTCGTTCACCCCGCCCCCGTGGAGCAGATACAGAATGTCATACTGTTTCCCCCCATCGTATCCACAGGGAAGATACACCCATGCGCCCTTGCGCAGCGGGCGGCTTTCCTTTTCATCGTAGGTCTGGGTATCGTACATGAACCGTCTCACTTCTCCGCGGCGACCGGTCTCCCGCATCATATCCTCCGGCATCTCATAAATATACTCCATGCCTTTGTCCTCTCTTTCTGGCTTTTATACAGCCTTCTGCCCGACCATTAGCAGCCGCAAAATGTTTTTCACGGTAACGATCGGTTCCATCCGAGCCACTGGTGCGGCCATATCATGCGCCGCAATCGCCGATAAAATCCTCCGGTCCCTCCGTGTCCGCGGTTTGCAGACTCTCTCTGAACACAGTATGGTGCCTCCATTTCTCCCGTGTCTCGAGCTGATAATGCCGCCACAGACCGCTCTTCCTGTTTTTCCGGAAAATCTCATATGCCCGATTTTTTTCTATTATACACAAATGTCCGACAAAATACAATAAGCGTGGAACTGCCGTTTGTACTGTATCTTTCAGCACGGGTCTTTAACAGTTCTACAACACAAAAAGTACCTACAGGCCGCTTAGTGC
>ERZ777305.933-NODE-933-length-42381-cov-4.512971_pt1 | contig 42381 bp, 43 predicted proteins | sample MGYA00374965_ERZ777305 | MGnify/ENA primary metagenome ERZ777305 (study PRJEB29328, sample SAMD00013331) | mouse gut metagenome | study: EMG produced TPA metagenomics assembly of the Metagenome analysis of fecal microbiota from mouse which was promoted...
ACGAAAAGAAAAAGCAGAACGAGAAGAAACGCAAAGCCGAGAACCACCACAAGTATATCATGGGCGGCATTATCGTGAAGTATTTCCCCGACAGCATAACAAACAACAAAGTAAGGCGAAACAGAGGGAGGAAGAAATTTGATAAAAATGTGATAGAAATATGAGCGTGATTGTGTTATCCTATTTAAAATACAAATCGATAATTGATGGAGGAAAAATATGAGTGATAATTTAGTTCCCTTCTGGGAAAAATCGTATCAGGAATATGATACCATTACATTTTCCGATAAACCTAATTCAACCATTGCTGAATTTGAACACTTAATTGACAATCCGTCAAAGGTATTGGATGTAGGGTGTGGAGAGGGGCAAAATGCCATATATTTAGCCAAACAGGGACATCATGTTGATGCGTTTGACCTGTCTGAACACGGGATTGCGAAGTTAAAACATATATGTGAATTATCCAATATGCAAGTAAACGCATTTGTAGCAGATTTAACTACATATCAATTTGAACAGTATTATGATATGATTACCTGTTTCGGAACATTACATTTTGTGACCAAGAATGGGTGGAAAAGATTTATAAATAATGCGAAAGAAAATACAAATATAGGAGGTATTCATATCATTCAAATATTTACAGATACTGTACCAGCATCTGAAGATATTGCTCCATTTGCAATTGGTCTAGCAAAAGATGAGGAAGTCAAAGAATTGTATGCTGATTGGGAAATATTGCAGTTTAAATCGTATGTGTTTGAAGATGAGCATCCAAATGTGCCGAAACATTTGCACGCATCAAACAAAATTGTAGCTAGGAAAGTAAAATGATAAAAATTCAATTTGACATACTGGAAAATCGGAAGCTTGGAGGAAAGAAAATGTGCTTGGATGAATTAAGAAACAATATAGCAATTAAGCAGAAAAAAGGATTACCTTTTATATGCGCTTCTATAATTATATGGTTATTGATACTAATTGTAATATTGTTGGACTTACCACAAAATACAGAGAATTTACTTGTGTTTTGCTGCTCATGTCCTTTATTACCGATTTCTTGGGCAATTGGTAAAATATTAAAGGTTGATATCTTTGATAAAAGCAATCCGCTTGGTAATGTAGGATTGCTATTTACCTGTAATCAGTTTTTGTATTTATTGATTGTAATGTGGGTATTTAATGCTGTGCCAGACAAAATGGTAATGGTCTATGCAATGGTATTTGGTGCGCTCACACTCATCTTGATTGAATGTATCTTTGTTGCTGCTTTGTTTGCAGAGTTGGGCAGCTTCAATAACAAGTAAGAGGAAAATTCCCATTTATCGGGTGTTAAACAGAGTGAAAATCTATGTTTATAAGGAGAGAATAATGGTTAGAGAAGTAAAATGGACAAAATATTTATGGCTGAGCCTGCTCTCATTTGGAGCATTTATGCTTGAGTATTTGTCCATATTCGTAATTGAAGGTATATTTCTGCGTATGGATATACAGAACTATACAACGCATCAAAGAAGCATTCATTGCATTATAATGGTTTTTATGTGGGCGTTTTTCATTGGTGCTCTCTTGCTTTTTTCAAGGAAATATTATTATTTTCCGGTAAGAGGAGATAAAAGAGACAAAATTTCCTTGAAAAATTGGATAGTAACGCTTGTTTGCTTCATTGGCTGCAAAATTATTACTTTCATTGACTGGCATACATTAAAGGTTGTCGGGGAAGCACAGGGTAAAACAGTATTCCAATTTTGTGCGCAATATTTATACTATATGTTTGAAGTGATGCTTGTTATTCTAATTATAATATATGGGCAAAAATCCATTGAAACCTTGCTGAAAAAAGAAAGCTCAATTCCTTTTGGCGGCATTATACTGGCTGCGACATGGGGAGGGTTTCATTTCGTATCAAGAGGAGCAGGATTTGAAATATGGAACGGAATTTCTACCATGATATTTTCTGTTCTTAGCGGTGTAATGTATTTACAGTTAAACAGGAAATACCTGTATAGCTATTTTTTTATCGCTATGGGTTATTTGCTGTAAATTAAAATTTACGAAACCGGAAAATCGGGATTTGTTGTGCAGTTGAAAAGGGGGCATATTGTATGAATGAAAGACCTGTTTTAGATAGAAACTTAGATAGCAAAACATTTCGTGATTTCTACTATTTGAAAGAGGAATTGGTAAAGTTTTGCAGAGAAAATGGAATTCCTGTTTCGGGCGGAAAAATAGAAATAACAGATAGAATTGCTTATTTTCTTGATACAGGCAAAGTAATGTCTGCTCCAACGTCTAAAAAAGCAGCCATAATAGCTACCATTAGTGAAGAAACAAAAATTGAAGCAAACTTTGTTTGCTCCGAAAAACATAGAGCTTTTTTTAGAGAGCGTATAGGAAATGGTTTTTCATTCAATGTAGCTTTTCAAAAATGGTTGAAAAGCAATACTGGAAAAACTTATAAAGAAGCGATTTCTGCTTATTATCAAATTCTTGAAGATAAGAAAAAAGGAAAAACAAAAATTGATAAACAGTTTGAGTACAATACTTATATTCGAGATTTTTTTGCAGACAATACTGGAAAATCTTTAGAGGAAGCAATTAAGTGTTGGAAATACAAAAAGCAATTACAAGGGCATAATCGCTATGAGAGGACAGACCTTATAGCAATAGAATGACAGCTGGTAAATTCCAATTTTGCCGGCTGCAATGATTAAAAAGCTGACCTTTTCAAATAATATAAAGAAATAATATATTTATTAAAGAAAATATAAGGAAGAAATTTAAGGAGGAATTTTATAATGCGGGCATATGAGCGTCTTTTAAATTATGTAAGGATATGGACAACAAGCGATGAGGATAGTGAAACAGTACCCTCCTCTGACAGACAGCTTGACCTGGCTAAAATATTGGTAGAGGAAATGAAGGCTATGGGCGTTATGGATGCCCGTGTGGATGAAAAGGGATATATATATGGCTCTCTTAAGGCTACAGAAGGCATGGGGGATAAGCCTGCCATTGGCTTTATTGCCCATATGGATACTGCGCCGGATTTTAACGGAAGGGACGTAAAGCCTCAGCTTATAGAAAACTATGATGGAGGGGATGTATGTCTCGGGGACAGTGGAAGAACATTGTCAGTGTCAGATTTTCCTCATTTGAAGGAGCTTAAGGGAAGAACTCTTATTACGACAGACGGAACGTCGCTTTTGGGGGCGGACGATAAGGCGGGAATAGCTGATATTATGACGGCAATAGATGAGATAATAAAGGAAAACAGACCTCACGGAAGACTTTGCATAGGCTTTACTCCTGACGAGGAGGTAGGAAAGGGCGCAGATTTCTTTGACGTAACAGGCTTTGGAGCAGATTTTGCATACACGGTAGACGGCTCTAAGGAGGGAGAAATTGAATATGAAAATTTCAATGCGTCAGAGGCTGTGTTTAAGGTTCATGGCGTAAATGTCCATCCCGGTGAGGCAAAAAATATAATGGTAAACGCTTCCCTGATTGCAATGGAAATAAATAAAATGCTGCCGGACAATGAAACGCCGCGTCATACGGAGGGCTACGAGGGATTTTATCACCTTACCGATATGACAGGAAATGTTGAGCATGCAGAGCTTAAATATATTGTAAGGGACCATGACGGTAAATTATTTTCTGACAGAGAGGAAAGGCTTCGCAGTATAGAAAGGCTTATGAATCAAAAGCATGGCGAGGGAACTGTAGAGCTTGAAATAAGGGAGTCCTACAGAAATATGAAGGAAAAGATAGAAGCATGTATGCACCTTATAGAAAACGCAAAGACAGCAATAAAAAAAGAGGGCATAGAGCCAAAGGTTTCCCCTATAAGAGGCGGCACCGACGGGGCAAGGCTTAGCTTTATGGGACTTCCGTGTCCAAATCTCGGCACGGGAGGCTATGCATTCCACGGTCCTTTTGAGCATATTACCGTGGAGGGCATGGATAAAGCGGTAAATATTATAAAGAATATAGTGGATATATATGCGCGCAGCTGACAGGGTAAGCCTGTAAGCAGAGAAATTATGACAGAAGAAAGAAAATGTACCACCTGTTAAAAGGTATATTCCCGTACGAAAGGATATATAAATGAGGAGAAGTGACAGAGAAATAACAGATTATAACGAAATGCTGGAGGTTATAAGAAAATGCGACGTATGCCGTCTTGTGTTAAACGACGGTGAATATCCCTACGTTGTGCCCTTAAACTTCGGTATGGAAATAGAGAATAATAAGCTGGTATTCTATTTTCACGGAGCCCGTGAGGGAAAAAAATATGAGCTTATGAGAAAGAATAATAAGGCTTCCTTTGAAATGGACTTAAGTCAATTATGCAGCATTATCATAAGGAGGATTTTTTGTTTAACAGGGCAGTTATACCGGCGACAAATGTTTTTAAGCTTACAGTGGAAGCCATGACAGGCAAAAGAAGAAAATTAGGATAATAGACAGTCTGAGGCTTTTATAAGGAGTAAAACACAATGAGTAAATATAATATTTTATGGGAATATGTACAAGGTAAAGGAACCCGGTCCTTTAAATTAACATTTGAAGAAATAGAGAATATTGCAGGGATACCAATAGACCATTCCTTTTTAAAATATAAAAAAGAGCTTATGGAATACGGCTATCAAGTGGGAAAAATATCTATGAAGGAAAAGACAGTTATTTTTAATAAGCTTGATTAATGGTATAAAAAATAAAAAGGGGCAGCAGATTTTATGTTACGATAAAACGCTGCCCTAGATTTTCGTTTAGTAATTTACGCTTCTAACCTCAAAATAGCTCTGAGGGTGAGCGCATACAGGACAAACCTCAGGAGCGTTTGTTCCAACTACAATATGGCCGCAGTTTCTGCACTCCCATACCTTAACCTCGCTCTTTTCAAAGACAGTTGAAGTTTCAACGTTATGAAGAAGCTGTCTGTATCTTTCCTCGTGAGCCTTCTCAATGGCGCCAACCATACGAAATTTCTCCGCCAGTTCATGAAATCCTTCCTCGTCTGCGGTTTTTGCAAATTCGTCGTACATATCTGTCCATTCATAGTTTTCACCGTCAGCGGCAGCGGCAAGGTTGTCTGCGGTGCTTCCTATACCGTTAAGCTCTTTAAACCACATCTTAGCATGTTCCTTTTCATTATCAGCGGTTTTAAGAAATATGGAAGAAATCTGCTCGTAACCCTCCTTCTTTGCTACGGAAGAAAAATACGTATACTTATTTCTTGCCTGAGATTCGCCTGCGAAAGCAGCCTGTAAATTTTTTTCTGTCTGAGTTCCCTCATATTTGTTGCTCATGTTTGAAACCTCCTTAATTTTGGCAATACTGTTTATGAAAAAATTATATCAAAAAGAGTAAATAATGTAAATAATAATAATTTTTGCTTACATTTTATTAAAAAATCTGATAAAATATATATGTAGGATGTAAGGTGTAGCTAAGGTGACTTGAGAATAAAGGAGTTGCGCAATAAGAAAAGCATATATTAAATATTGTATAATACAACAATGTATCAATACCATATACTGTATGATTAAAACTTATTGGGACAGCCCCTGAAATGGAGGAAAAGATGAGTAAAATGTTTGATGTAGGTGAGTATATTATTTATGGTACCAATGGTGTGTGTCAGGTTTCCTCTGTAGGAAAGCTTGCCATATCAAATGATGATAAGCTATACTATACACTTGTGCCGATTTATTCACGGGCAAGCACGGTATACACTCCCGTTGACAATGAAAGGGTAGTTATGCGCAGGCTTATTTCAAAGGAGGAAGCCCAGAAGCTTGTGGAAAATATAAGCTCGGTGGAAACCATATCCATAGATGATGAAAAGAAAAGGGAGGAGTGTTACAAGCAGGCGCTTCGCACCTGCGAATGTACCGAATGGGTAAAGCTGATACGCACCTCCTATTTAAGAATACAGGACAGAAGAAACAGCGGTAAAAAAACCATAAACAGTGATGAAAAATATCTTAAGGCGGCGGAGGACTATCTGTATGGAGAGCTTGCAATAGCCCTTGATATAGACAAGGATAAGGTCAGGAAATATATAGTGGAAAAGGTAACGGAAGGAATGGAAGAAAAATATTGACATCGCAGATTATTTTTAGTACAATACCACTTGCGTAAAAGCAATGCCCGGTTAGCTCAGTTGGTAGAGCAGAGGACTGAAAATCCTCGTGTCTCTGGTTCGATTCCGGAACCGGGCATTATGTTATTTACATTTAAAACAGACAGTTCATTTGTACCATCCTGTCTATAAACAAAACCAGGGCTGTTTATTATTGGAGAAAGTATGCATTTTTGCATATAATAATAAAAAGGCTTAGTACAATGTGCTAAGCCTTTTTACATATAAGAAATTTCTTTAAAACTAAAAACAATTAGAGGAGCAGCAAAAAACGGAGGCTATAATGTACATTTTAAAAACGGAAAAAAGCTTTGATTCGGCTCATTTTCTGGCAGGATATGAGGGAAAATGCAGGAATATTCACGGACACAGATGGAGTGTGGAAATAGAGGTTAAAAGCGAGGAGCTGGTTAAAGACGGACAGCTTCGTGGCATGTGTGTTGATTTTTCAACCCTGAAAAGCCAGCTTGAGCAGGAGACGGATTTTTTTGACCATGCTCTTATCATAGAAAAGGGCGCTCTGATGGAAAAGACAATGGAGATGCTTAAGGAGGAAAAATTTAATCTTAAGATAGTGGATTTCAGACCTACGGCGGAGAACTTTGCCAGATATTTTTACGATAGATTTAAGGCTATGGGATATCAGGTAAATAAAGCGACAGTCTATGAGACGCCGTCAAACTGCGCCGTATACTGCGAGTGAATTTTTCCAGTAAAATGAGGAAAGTATACGGTAAAATTAGGGAAACATACAGGAAAACGAGGAAAATATGTATAAGGTAGTAGAAAAATTTGTAAGTATAAACGGTGAAGGAAGAAGGGCGGGACAGCTTGCAGTATTTATCAGGTTTAAGGGCTGTAATTTAAATTGCAGCTATTGCGATACAAGGTGGGCAAATGAAAAGAACGCCAACTATGCTTCTATGACCGGGAAGGATATATATAATTATATTAAGGAAACAAAGGTAAGGAACTGTACTCTTACAGGAGGAGAGCCGCTGCTTCAGGATAACATAGGAGAGCTTCTTAGGCTTCTGGCGCAGGATAAGGCTTTGAGAACAGAGATAGAAACAAATGGAAGCATTGATTTAAAGCCCTTTGCAGATATAGAAAACAGGCCGTACTTTACCATGGATTATAAGCAGCCCTCAAGCGGCATGGAGGGGCAGATGTGCCTTTCAAATTTTGAATTGCTAAAGGAAAATGATACGGTGAAATTTGTGTCAGGCTGCAGGGAGGATTTAGAAAGGGCTAAGGAAATAATAGAAAAATACAATCTGACTGAAAGATGCGGCGTAATCCTAAGTCCTGTGTACGGAGCCATAGAGCCGTCTCATATGGTTGAGTTTCTTATTGAAAACAATATGAACGATGTAAATATACAGCTGCAGCTTCATAAATTTATATGGGATAAGGATACAAGAGGCGTATAAACTGATTAAAAGCGGAGGAAAGCAGTTAATGGGTAAAATAGATAAAGAGGCTGTAAAGCTTCACATAAGAGGATTGTTAGAGGCAATAGGTGAAAATCCCGACAGGGAAGGCTTAAGGGAAACGCCGGACAGGGTGGCAAGGATGTATGAAGAAATATTTGAGGGCATACAATATACAAACCATGACATTGCCGTGATGTTTAATAAAACCTTTGAGGAGGATTTAGAGCTTTCAAAGACAGGCCATGATATGGTAATTGTCAGGGATATTGATATTTTCAGCTATTGCGAGCATCATATGGCGTTAATGTATGATATGAAGGTTACCGTAGCGTACGTGCCAAAAGGAAAGGTTATAGGGCTTAGCAAGATAGCCCGGATAGCGGATATGGTATCAAAAAGGCTTCAGCTTCAGGAGCGTATAGGAAGCGATATAGCTGATATTATTTCAGAGGTTACGGCTTCGGAGGATGTGGCAGTGCTTATAGAGGGCTGTCATAGCTGCATGACGGCAAGAGGCATAAAAAAGTCAAATGCAGTGACATATACCTCAACCCTTAGAGGAAGATTTAAGGAGGACATAAATCTTAAAATTCAGCTATATGGCAACAAAGCATCATTATAGGGGGATTAAAATTTCCGGCTTCACAAAGAGTTAAAACTCTTTGAGTTAAAACTCTTTGAGTTGAAACTCTTTAAGTTAAAACTCTTGAGACTTTATTATTTAATAAAAAGGAGAAAAAATGAAAGCGTTAGTATTATTCAGCGGCGGAGTTGACAGCACTACCTGCTTAGCCATGGCAATAGATAAATATGGAAAGGATAAAGTGGTTGCTTTATCCATATCCTATGGACAGAAGCATGTAAAGGAAATAGAGGCTTCTGACAAAATAGCAGAATATTATGGAGTGGAGCATATTTTCATAGATTTATCCAAAATATTTGAATACAGCGACTGCTCCCTTTTAACCAGTTCAGATAAAGAAATACCAAAGGATACGTATGAGAATCAGCTTAAAGGTACAGGAGGACTTCCCGTAAGCACCTATGTTCCCTTTAGAAATGGTTTGTTTTTATCATCGGCAGCAGCCATAGCGTTATCAAAGGATTGTGACGTGATATATTATGGGGCTCATGGGGATGATGCGGCAGGAAATGCATATCCCGACTGCTCTGATGAGTTTAACAGGGCTATGGGTGATGCAATATATATTGGAAGCGGAAAGCAGTTAAGGATATATGCGCCTTTTGTGAACAAGCCAAAGTCAGATGTGGTTGCCGAAGGACTTAAGCTTAAGGTTCCCTATGAGCTGACATGGAGCTGCTATGAGGGTAAGGATAAGCCTTGCGGAGTATGCGGAACGTGTATAGACAGAAGAAAAGCATTTGAAGCAAACGGTATAAAGGAGAGTTAGAAAAAGATATGAGCGGAAGAAAAAAGGAAGAAGTAAAGGACTTGACGCTTCTTGGAAATCAGGGAACAAAATACCCTGACGATTATGCGCCGGAGGTGCTTGAGACGTTTATAAATAAGCATCAGGATAACGATTACTTTGTAAAGTTTAACTGTCCTGAGTTTACCAGCTTATGCCCCATTACAGGACAGCCGGATTTTGCGGCCATTACCATATCATACGTACCTGACGTTCGTATGGTTGAAAGCAAGTCGTTAAAGCTATATTTGTTCAGCTTTAGAAATCATGGAGATTTTCACGAGGACTGCGTAAATATAATTATGAAGGACCTGATAAAGCTTATGGAGCCTAAATATATAGAGGTATGGGGCAAATTTACCCCAAGGGGAGGCATTTCCATTGACCCATACTGTAACTATGGCAGGCCGGGAACAAGGTGGGAAAAGGTAGCCTTTGAAAGACTGGCAAATCATGACCTGTACCCGGAAAAGGTGGACAATCGCTAAAGATTGTGATAGAATTAATCAAATATTCGTATAAAATTATGGAGGTATTAAAGTGGCTAAAGTAGCGGTAACTACAGACAGCAACAGTGGGATTACGCAGAAGCAGGGAGAGGAATATGGAGTGTATGTGCTTCCTATGCCGTTTGTCATAGAGGGAGATACATACTATGAGGATATAAATCTCTCACAGACCGATTTTTATGAGAGATTAAAGAGTGATGTAGAAATATCTACCACACAGCCATCGCCTGATGAGGTCATGAAGCTGTGGAGCAGGCTTTTGGAGGAGTATGACAGTATTGTTCATATACCTATGTCAAGCGGGCTTTCAGGCTCATGCCAGACAGCCATTATGCTGTCGCAGGAGGAGGAATACGAGGGAAAGGTATTTGTGGCGGATAATCAGCGTATATCCGTTACCCAGCGTCAGTCGGTTTTAGATGCAAAGCTTATGGCAGACAAGGGTATGGAGGCTTCGCAGATTTATGATATTCTTATGAGGGATAAGCTTGAGGCAAGTATTTATATTATGGTAGATACTCTTAAGTATCTTAAAAAGGGAGGGAGAATCACTCCTGCCGCAGCCGCCCTTGGAACTATACTGCGGCTTAAGCCGGTGCTTCAGATACAGGGAGAAAAGCTGGATGCATTTGCAAAGGCAAGAACGGTAAGCCAGGCAAAATCAATGATGATAAATGCAGTAAAGAGCGATATAGAGAAGCGTTTTGGCGGAGACATGAATAACGTATGGTTTGAGATAGCCCATACGGAAAATGAAGCTGAGGCTGAGAATTTCAAGAAGGAGATTTTGGAGGCCTTTCCGGGATATCCGGCGGAGGATATAGTAATAAATCCTTTGTCGTTAAGCGTTTCCTGTCATATTGGACCGGGAGCTCTGGCATTTGCTATTTCCAGAAAAACTGAATTATAAGAAATTATTAACAATTTTAAATGCTTTGAAGGCGGTAAAAAATATATCAGCATAATACAGCCATACTCTAAAGGAAACAGCAAAGCTCTCAGGCGGATGACTTTGCAAAGGGTAGGACAGTATTATGCTGATACATTTTACGGCTGTATCGGCAATATTTATAATTACAATATAAGAGAAATAATTATTTAAAAGTACAGAGCTTTTAAGAGAAATTTTAGGAGGAAAAATGCTTAAGGATTATGTGGTGGTTGATTTGGAAACCACAGGATTAAGTGCTAAGGATAACAGAATAATAGAGATTGGAGCTATAAAGATAAAGGAAGGAAAGGCGGAGGAGCTTTTTGAGACATTTGTAAATCCTGGGTGCGCTATACCGTTCAGGATTACAGAGGTTACGGGGATTAATGACAGCATGGTGTCAGAGGCTCCGTATATAGAGACGGAGATAGTAAGGTTTATTGAGTTTTCGGAGGAGCTTCCCCTTATAGGACACAATCTTTTGTTTGATTACAGCTTTTTAAAGGCAAATGCGGTAAATAATAAGCTGACCTTTGAGAGAGAGGGAATTGATACCCTTAAGATAGCAAGGGAAAAGCTTAAGGATTTGCCCAGCAGGAGACTTGATTATCTGTGCCGGTATTTCAGCGTACCTGATGAAAACCATCACAGGGCGGTAAATGACGCTAAGGCTGCATATGAGCTTTATAAGCTTTTTTGTAAGCTCTTTGAGAATGAAAATGAAGTGTTTAAACCTGCGAAGCTTATATATAACGCAAAAAAACAAAGCCCTATAACAGATAAGCAGATAAAATATTTAAGAGCCCTTGTAAGCTTTCATAATATTAATATTGATTGTGAGATTGATAAGCTGACAAAGAGTCAGGCGTCACGGCTGATAGATAATATAATTCTTGAACATGGCAGGATTTTTTGATATTATAATAGGGATTGCCGTAACGCCCCTGTTTATGAAGGGGAATGTTCTGACAACAGTTCGTTAAGAGCGTTAATTATAGGTTGCTTCATAAGAGAGTTTAGCTTTTGGGCGTTGTCTGCAAGCCCGCTTATTTTATCATATAGGCCCCGCTGGTGATAAATATCCGCAAGCAGCATATAGGTAGCTTTTATATCAGAGCCTATACTTATGGCATATTCCAGCACGGGAAGGGCGTCCTCTGTATATCCCAGAGTGCACAGAGCGTCGGCATACTGTTGGAGAGTTCTGACCAAAAGGATATAGTTTTCATCATATTCCGTCAGGACGCTTAGGTTTGAAGCGCCATATTCCAGCTTAATGTCCGTGGCTGTTTTTCCCGTAAGGTTTAAAATACGTTTATCCTTAAGGTCAAGAAGTATGATTTCAGATTGGGAAATAGTTTCCGAATCGGCATATTTTTCCATGGGAAAGCTGTCGTAGGGTATTTTTATATATTCTATGGCGTCAAGGTTTTTACGGCGTGTAAAATTAGCGTCATGCTCACGCTTCCAAAAATCCTCGTCACGCTTTTCTTCAATTTTTTCATGCTTTCTCCGTTCATAGTTAAACCATAAAATAAATATGATAAAGCAGCCGAAAAGGGGGAAAGCAAAAGGGGAAATATTCATAAACAAACTCCATTTATATATTTTTACTTAAAATCATATTTGATTTTATCTTAAAAAAGAGTATAATGCAATATAAAATAAAAAAAAGTACCGGCAAAGGCCGTACGGAGATGAGGAAAAAATGTTTAATATTTATAACAGCAAAAGTAAGAGAAAATTAACAATGATTATATGCATAGTCCTTATTGTGGCTATGGTCGCCACCTCCCTTCTTGCTATGTTAAGCTAAGGCGTGGATACAATGTGTTTTTGAGAAGCTTTGAAAACGCATTTACATAAGGCGGCAAGGGGATTGTTATGAAAAGAGGAAAAATTTCAGAGTCCGTACTTAAAAGGACTGTCATAAAGGAAATTCAATATAAGAACAAGACCGTAAAAAAGGGCGCGGCAGCCGGAGGAGATGGCGCGGTATTTGCCACAGACGGCAGGGATATGGCGTCGTCGGTTTCTGCATATACCGGAGAGATTATTATGTCCGGCAGACGCGCCTTTGCAGGCGCGGTAAACAGTCTGGCGGCAATGGGGGCAGAGCCCTTTGCAGTTCAGGTCTGCGTGCTTATGCCTGAGAGTACAAAGGAAAGTATGCTGAGAGCATTTATGATAGAATTGCACAATATGGGAAAGGACATAGGAGTACAGATAGCCGGAGGACATACGGAGACGGCGGCGGGCATAGAAAGGCCCGTAGTCACTGTGACCTCATATGGCTTTGTGGAAAGGCTTTCTTACGGGAAGCTGTATAATGAAAAAGACTGTCAGGAGCCTGATAATGAATATGATATAGTTATGATAGGTGATACAGGGCTTGAGGGCACGGCAGTCCTTGCCGTGGAAAATGAAGAGGAGCTTCATAAGCGTTTTACAGGAGCATATATAGATAAGGCAAAGGCGTATATTAAAGAGCTTGTAATAGTAAGGGAGGCTGCAGCCGCGGCTACGCATGGCATGAAGGCCATGCATGACACGTCAAAGGGCGGTGTTTTCGGGGCTTTATGGGAGCTTGGAGAAAATTTAAAATGCGGAATGGAAATAAATCTCCGCAGCATTCCCATAAGACAGGAGACAGTAGAGCTTTGCGAATATTTTGACTTAAATCCCTATTTTATAAATTCCCTTGGAGGCCTGCTTGTGGTGACAGAGGATGGAGAAGGCCTTGCAGGTAAGATAAGGAATATGGGGAAGACGGCGGCGGTTATAGGACGCACTGACAGAGGTCATCAGAGGACTATTGTCAACAATGACGAAAAAAGGTATCTTGAGCCGCCGAAATCAGGCAAGGCGGAGGAATTGCTTGAAAAAAGGATTTAGACATATATTTAATGGTTTATGGAAATGGAGGATAAAAGAATGGTTGAATTAAGTGAAATAAGAAAGCAGATACTTGGACTTATAGAAAAAAACAGCCGTATAGACTTAAAGGAGCTTGCGGTTTTATTAGGAACTACAGAGGCAGAAGCAGCAAACGAAATAGCCGGTATGGAGAAGGAAAATATTATAAGCGGCTATCACACGCTTATTAACTGGGAAAATACAAGTGAGGAAAAGGTTACGGCTATGATAGAGGTTATGGTTACGCCACAGAGAGGCGTAGGCTTTGACCGCATTGCGGAACGTATTTACAATTTCAGCGAGGTTAAGGCAATTTACCTTATGTCGGGAGGCTATGATTTCCTTATTATGCTTGAGGAAAAAACCATGAGGGCAGTGTCCCAGTTTGTATCTGAAAAGCTGTCTGTCCTAGAGGAGGTAAGAGGTACGGCGACACATTTTGTACTTAAGAAGTACAAGGACCACGGAGCAGTATTAAACGAGGAAAAGCATGATGAAAGGATGTTGGTGACGCCATGAGAAACCCGCTATCAGATGTTGTAATAGATATTAAGCCGTCAGGCATAAGAAAATTTTTTGATATTGTAAGCGAAATGAAGGATGCAATTTCCTTAGGCGTAGGCGAGCCGGATTTTGATACTCCTTGGCATATAAGGGAGGAGGCTATATATACGCTGGAGAAGGGAAAAACCGTATATACGTCAAATGCAGGACTTATAGAGCTTAGAGAGGAAATATGCAGATATCTTAAGAGACGCTTTAATGTAAGCTATGATTATAAAAGTGAGGTAATGATAACGGTAGGAGGAAGCGAGGCAATAGATATTGCCCTGAGGGCTATGGTAAATCCGGGCGACGAGGTTATTATTCCTGAGCCATGCTATGTTTCGTATCTTCCCTGCGTACAGCTTACATATGGAAAGCCTGTTATAATAAATCTTAAGGAGGAAAACCAGTTCCGTCTTACAAAAAAGGAGCTCCTTGACGCCGTTACGGATAAGACAAAGGTGCTTATTCTGCCTTTTCCAAATAATCCTACAGGGGCGGTTATGACAAGAGAGGATTTGAAGGATATAGCGGAGGTATGCATAGAGAGGGATATTTTTGTAATATCGGATGAGATATATGCAGAGCTTACATATACAGGCGAAAGGCATGTAACTATAGCAGAGCTTCCGGGAATGAGAGAGCGGACGGTGCTTATAAACGGATTTTCAAAGGCATACGCCATGACAGGCTGGAGGCTCGGTTATGCGTGCGCTCCTGAAAATATATTGTCACAGATGTTAAAAATACATCAGTTTGCTATTATGTGCGCGCCGACTACAAGCCAGTATGCGGCTATAGATGCAATCAGAAATGGCGACGACGACGTTGTAAGAATGACCCAGTCGTACAATCAGAGACGGCGCTTTGTGCTTAATTCCTTTAAGGAAATGGGAATAGAGTGCTTTGAGCCCTTTGGCGCCTTTTATACCTTCCCTAATATAAAGAAATTTGGACTTACCTCTGATGAATTTGCAAACAGGTTTTTGCAGGAGGAAAAGGTTGCCGTGGTGCCGGGAACGGCGTTTGGCGACAGCGGAGAGGGTTTCCTTAGAATATCTTACGCTTATTCCATAGAGCAGCTTAAGGAGGCTCTGGGAAGGCTTTCAAGCTTTGTAGAAAAGCTAGAGGTGGATAATGCTTAATATTGTATTATTAGAGCCGGAGATACCGGCAAATACGGGAAATATAGGCAGAACCTGTTTTGCCACAGGAACAAGGCTCCACTTAATAGAGCCTCTGGGCTTTTCCTTAAGTGAAAAAGCATTAAAGAGAGCCGGAATGGATTACTGGAAGGATTTAGAGGTTTTTGTTTATGATGATTACGAGGATTTCCTAAGGAAAAATCCCGGCGCAAAAATATATTTTGCCACTACAAAGGCGCCAAATATATACAGTGAGGCTCATTTTGAGCCTGACTGCTATATTATGTTTGGAAAGGAAAGCGCAGGCATACCTGAAAAAATTCTTGTTGAAAATCAGGACACCTGCATACGTATTCCAATGAATGAAAATATCCGTTCCCTTAATCTGTCAAATTCAGCAGCCATAGTTTTATATGAGGCGTTGAGGCAGAATGACTTTGCGGGAATGGAGCTTACGGGACATTTAAGAGGATATGACTGGAAGTGAGGCCTTTTTTGAACGCTGGAGGGTAAATATAAATTCAGTACCCACCCCCTCGGTACTTATGACGTTTATATTTTCATTATGGCTGCTTATTACTTCCTTTACGATGGACAGGCCCAGACCAGTGCCTGTCTTATCTTTTCCTCTGGAGGAATCCGTCTTATAAAATCTGTCCCATATTTTTTTCAGATTTTCCTTTGGAATGCCTATACCACTGTCCTTTACGGAGAAAAATATTTTATCGTTCTTATCAGTTATCTTAATGTTTATTGTAGAATTATTGTGGCTGAATTTAATTCCATTATCAAGGAGATTATATATTACCTGCTGTATTTTTGTTTTGTCGGCGTTTACTATGTATGCTTTGCTGCCAAAAAACACGTCAAGGGTAATTTTTTTTCTTGAGCATTGTCCCTCAAAGGAGGCGACAATATTTCTTGTGAGGGAAACTAAGTCAAAGTCTGTTATATCAAGCCGCATTCCCTTGTAATCCCATGTGTTAAGAAGCAGAAGGCTTTCTGTAAGCTTGTTTAAACGCTCTGTTTCAAAAAGAAGTATATTAAGGTATTTCTCATGGAGCTCAGGGGGTATGGTGCCGTCAAGCATGGCCTCCACATAGCCCTTTATTGACGTAAGGGGAGAGCGTAAATCATGGGATATGTTTGTAATAAACTTTCGCTGGTCGTCATCCTTTTCCTTCATTTCCAACGCCATAAAATTAAGCTTTTCCCCAATATCTCCTATTTCGTCCTTATAATAAATCTTAGGCAGCTTATAATCAAAATTACCCTTGGCATATTCATTGACAGCGCGCTTAACATTTCTTATGGGACTGAATATAAATATATGAAAAACTATAAGGATTGACAGGGAAAAGATAAGCATAAGAAGAAATATGCTGTAGTTAAAGTTGGAAAGGGGGGCAAAGTCTGAAACAACAGCTTCAAGCCGTCTGCTTAGGATAACATACCCATAGGTTTTATATGTGTTTACAATAGGGGAATAGACAGATAAAACCTCCTCCTCCATAATGTTGTTATAGGTGGTGGTGGTATAAATACCAGAGTCAAAATATGACGATAAATCACCTGGTATTTTGCCGGTATCCCTGTAGCGGGAGCTGTATAGTATTTTGCCGTCGGAGGACACAAGCCAGAGGGTGGTATCGTCAGGAAGCATAAAGGTCTTTATGTCGCCGCTAAAGCTGTAATTATCATCAGGCCTGCTTATATTATAATGATATTTGCTATAGTAACCGGATATTCCGTTGGCCTGATTATACAGGGACAGGGCATATGAGGCAATATGCTTATCCTCGGCAGCCTTTTCATAGCCATTATATATGTATAGCAGGGAAAGAGCGATAAAAATTCCGTATCCAAGTAAAAGCTTAAGATAAATAGTACGCTTCATAATAATCCCCCCCCTATGCCGTTTTGGCAGCTCAAATATGAATGAAAAACGCCGTTTTTGCGTTTTTCCGGTGTGAAACTTAATACTCTCTCTGACAAATGTTTTGATTAATTGATTAGACCTTAGTTTCAAACTTGTAGCCAATACCCCACACGGTTGCAAGGGACCATGAAGGGTGGTCGTTTATCTTCTCACGGATACGCTTTACATGCACGTCTACGGTACGGGTATCGCCTATATATTCATAGCCCCAGATATTGTCAAGAAGCTGCTCTCTTGTAAAAACCTGGTTTGGAGAGGCAGCGAGAAAATGGAGCAGCTCTATTTCCTTAGGAGGCATGTCTATCTGTCTGCCCATATAGGAAACTGTATAATTTGTTATATTTATAATAAGGTCGTCAAAATAAAGTATGCCGTTATCCTTTGGTTTTTTCTCATCAGAGGCGTAGGAGCTCCGGCGGAGAACTGCCTTTACCCTTGCAACCAGCTCCTTTGAGTCAAAGGGCTTTATAATGTAGTCGTCGGCTCCCATTTCAAGGCCAAGCACCTTGTCGAAAACCTCTCCCTTGGCAGAAAGCATAATAACAGGAAGATGTGAGGTTTTTCTAAGCTCCCTGCATACCTGATAGCCGTCAGGGCCGGGAAGCATAATATCTAAAAGCATAATATCAGGCTTAAAGGAATCTACAGCCTTAAGGGCAGCCTCCCCGTCCTCCACGCACATTGTTTCAAAGCATTCCTTTGTAAGGTAAAGGGAGATAAGCTCTGATATATTTGTATCATCATCTACTATAAGAACTCTTTGCTTCGCTGCCATAATACTTATCCTTTCTGCTAAGAGAGGCCGCGCATTTTTATTGCGGCGCCTCTTGCCAAGCTAGTCTTTAAATTCAACAATAGTTACGCCTGTATCGCCCTCGCCGAAAACTCCCAGACGGAAGGTATCCACATGCTTTTGTCTCTTTAGATATTTGTGTACGGCGTTTCTTAAGGCTCCCGTGCCTCTTCCGTGGACAATACGTACGCTTTTCAGATGGGCAAGATATGCGTCGTCAAGGTATTTGTCAAGGGCGGCAACGGCTTCGTCAGTTGTCATGCCTATAAGATTTACCTCTGAGGATATTGAGGCTGATTTTGAAACCTTAATTTTTCCCTTGTTTGTCTTGGTAAGGTTTGGCCCCGTAATAACAGGCTCGTCAATAAGCTCTATATCCTGGATATTTACCTGGGAGCGTAAAATACCCATTTGAACAAACAGCTCGCCCTTATTGTTAGGGAGGCCTGAAACATGTCCGTTTACACCAAGGCTAAGGACTCTTACGGCGTCGCCAAGCTTTATATCCTTAGGTGTAAGCTCTTTTTTGGGCTTTTTGCCCTTAAGAGTTAAGCTTTCCTGCGTATTGCCAAGCTTTTCCCGAAGGCGTGTCCGCTGCTTTTCCATATCCTTTGTTAAGCCGCCTGCTGAAAGCTTATTTATTTCTCTTATTGCCTCGTCTGCAAATGACTTGGCTTCCTGCAAAATAGCTCGGGCTTCCTCGTTTGCCTCCGTTAAAATGCGTTCCCGTCTGTCATCAAGCTTTTCAGATTTTTTCTCAAGCTCAGCCTTAAGCTTTTCTATTTCCTCCTTATAGGCCTTAATCTGAGTATGCTCCCGCTCGATTTCCAGCTTACTTTCCTCAAGGTCTGAAATTATATCCTCAAAGGCCTCGCTGTCAGAATCTATTCTTGTCTTTGCGTCGTCTATAATATAGGAAGGAAGACCCAGCTTGCCTGCTATGGCAAAGGCGTTGCTCTTGCCGGGGATACCGATAAGCAGCCTGTAGGTTGGGCTGAGCGTCTCTACAGAAAATTCACAGCAGGCATTTTCCACGCCGTCCGTAGACAGGGCAAACAGCTTTAATTCACTGTAATGGGTTGTAGTCATTGTGCGGATTTTCATATTGTGGAGAAACGTAAGGATGCTTATGGCAAGGGCCGCTCCCTCTATAGGGTCCGTTCCCGCGCATATTTCATCAAAGAGAACAAGGGACTTATCATCAGCCTTTTCCAGTATATTTACAATATTAGTCATATGTGAGGAAAAGGTGGAAAGAGACTGTTCTATGCTCTGCTCGTCGCCGATATCGGCATACACCTCGGTAAATATACTTAGAACAGAGCCGTCGTCAGCAGGGATATGAAGTCCCGACTGTCCCATAAGCGTAAACAGTCCTACAGTTTTTAGGGATACGGTTTTTCCGCCTGTATTTGGACCGGTAACAATTAGAAGGTCAAATGTATCTCCCAAATGGATGTTTATAGGCACAACCTTAGTCTGCTCTAAAAGGGGATGCCTGCCGCACTTAATGTTTATTATGCCGTCAGTATTAATAACAGGCTCGCAGCACTTGTATTCCTTTGACAAAGCGGCTCTTGCAAATATAAAATCAAGAAGGGAAAGAGTCTCGAGATTATACTTTATCTCCTCCGTATGCTCCCCGCACATATTGCTAAGCTCCGCAAGAATTTTTTCTATTTCTGCTTTTTCCTTTATCTCAAGCTCCCTAAGCTCATTGTTAAGCTGGACTACAGCCATTGGCTCAACGAATATGGTAGAGCCGGTGGACGACTGGTCGTGTATCATACCCGGCATATTTCCCTTGCAGTCAGCCTTAACGGGAAGACAGTACCGCCCGTTTCTCATGGTGATAACAAAATCCTGAAGGTTAGCCCGTACGGTCTGTGAATTAACCATAGAGTTAAGCTGGTTGTGGATTTTCTCATTTGTTCTTTTCATGGAGCGGCGGATAGACGACAGGGCGCTGCTGGCATTGTCGTCTATATCGTCCTCAGAGATAATGCATCTTTTTATCTCGTTGTTTAATCCTGATAACGGCTCAAGTCCGTCAAACATTTCAGAGAGAGAATCGCGTCTTTCATCGGAGTCTGTATTATCAGCCTCTGTTTTATTTTCCATAAAGGAATTTTCATCAAGAGGACTGCCGCCTGATAAGGCTTTTCCTGACGTATTTCTGGAAAATGATTTTATTCTTAAGGTAACGTTAAGAACAGAGCTTATATCAAGAAGCTCCTTAATGGAAAGGCAGCTTCCGATTTCAAGTCTCTTTAGGGTGGCGCCGATGTCTCTTGTGCCGGAGAAGGATACGCTTCCGCTGTGCCATAGCCTTGCAAGGGCGTCGCTTGTTTCGGTCTGCGCTTTTTTAATCTCCTTTAGATTAGTCATAGGGGTAAGCTTACGGCACATATCCTGACCTAAAGGAGATGATGCGTGCATGGTAAGCTTTTCTATAATTTTGTTATATTCTAACGTTTTTAAAACTTTGCTATTCATAATTTAATTAATCCTCATTTCTTTGTGTGGGCTATGAGCATAAGGCAGGCTGTTTTTGCGCATATATACATGATAATAACATATATTGCAGGGGTGTTCAATAATAAAGTGCTTTAAGTACAGCATGTTTTTACCCTTTTAACGCCTAAATCCCTATGAAAAATTATCTCATGGGAATAGCAAGTCCGGCTAAAGAAAAAATGGTATAAAAAGTTTAAGAATGTCATAAAATGTTCATATTTGTAATGTATAATATATAAGTTAATTGTGGGTAATATTAAAGTAGCGGCTTTAAATGGCGTTTAGAGGTATTTTATGAGCGAAGATAAAAAAAATCAGGCGGATATAGCGGGGGAAAAGGATAATTTACAGGAGGAATATACCTTTGTGAGAGAAACTATTAAGGAAAAGCCTTCTGCTTTTGTACGTGTGCTTTTAAGGGCAGGAAAAGTCCTTGGAATGGGCGCAGCGTTCGGAGCAGGAGTGTGCCTTGTGCTTCTTATTTTTGACAAGGATATGAGGGATATATTTACGGGAGATAAGGACAACGGTGAAAGCATAGAAAATACCGGGGATTACAGCGCTGAGAATGACACTATCGTATCAGGCCAGGAGAATATGGAGCTTGACGAGAAGCTGGAGCTGCAGCTTGCGGATGTTGTAGTGGTTTATTACGGTAAGGAGGAAACCTCCGAAACAGAAGCGGAAAGTAAGCCGGAGGTAAATACTATTTATCAGGGTGAGGAATTGACGGCAGATATTTCAGACAATAAGGAGATTCAGACAACCACGTCACCGGCAGAAAAGGAATCGGAGAAAAAAACGGAAAAGGAAAGCAGCAGTACAGACGAAACCACAACAGGAAACGAAAACAGACGCATAGAAGAAAAGAGGCATTATACGGGACTGCTGGTAGCTACAGTAGGCGACGTGTTTATCTGTATAGAAAAGGATAAGATAAGCGACGGAGGAGATATACTTGTTTCCTTGAAGGGGGGAAATTATGTAAAGGCCGGTGTGTATGGATATGATTCCATAAGCGGTCTTGCGGTTTTAAGGGTATATGCCAAGGATATAGATGAGGAGATAAAGAAAAGCCTTAAGCCGGCAAGCTTAAAGAATATAGAAGAAATGAATGATGGAGATAAGCTTGTATATGTGGGAAATCCTTACGGAAACGGAAGGCTTATGTATACGGGAACCCTTGCGGGAGTGGATACGGGCCATTGTAATTATGATACCTTTTACAGAGGCGTCATAACGGACATAAGAAATGAGGATATACAGGACGGATTTATTTTTGACAAAAACGGCGATATAGTGGCAATGGTAGGCGGAGTAGACGAGAATCTCACCCTTGGAAAAAATATTGCAGGCGTTTGTATGGAGGATATTATATTTATATTAAGGGCTATAGTAGACGGAAGCTCCATAAAGCATATAGGAATAAAGGGGGAGACCGTGACGGATGACATGAGGGAGCTTACGGGAGAGAGCATGCCTGACGGAATGTATGTTACGGATGTGGCAAGGGAATCCTCCGCATACAGGTCAGGAATAATGGTAGGCGATATAGTTATATCCGTAAACGGAAAGCAGGCGTCAAAGCTTAGGGATATACAGAAGGCATTGGAAAAGGCCTCTGAAAATTCGGATATTACGCTTGTGGTAAAGCGGAAGATTGGAACAAGCTACAATGAATTTACAATAAAGGTGCCGGTTGAATCGTCGAAGGGAACCTTGCTGTATTAAATTTTCTAGCGTTTTCAGGCATAATAAAGTCCGGTTAATTAGCGGACGTTATACTAATAAAGTTATATATATGAGAAAAAATGGAGGAAAAAATATGAAATATATTGAATCATTCCGCGAGGGGGAAAAGGTGGCAGGGGTTTACCTGTGCAAATCTAAATCATCAGCCGTTACAAAAAATGGCAAGCCTTATGAATCCGCGATTTTGCAGGATAAGACAGGCACGGTGGATGCAAAGATATGGGAGCCGGGCTCGCTGGGAATAGATGATTTCGAGGCCCTTGACTATGTGGATATAGTGGCAGACGTTATTGTCTTTAACGGCGTCACCCAGCTTAATGTAAAGCGGATAAGAAAGGTTTTGGAGGGTGGTTATGACCCGAAGGACTATCTTCCTGTCAGTGAAAAAGACATAGATGAAATGTTTGAGGAATTAAAGAAGTACATAGCATCTGTTAAGGATAAGTATTTACACACATTGCTAAGCAGATTTTTTATAGAGGATGCAGAGTTTTCCGAATGCTTTAAGACACATTCGGCAGCTAAAAGCGTTCATCATGGATTTATTGGCGGACTTTTGGAGCATACTCTTTCAGTGGTAAAGCTTTGTGATTTTTATACTAAAATGTACCCAATGCTGAACAGGGACCTTCTTATTACGGCAGCCATGCTTCATGACATAGGAAAGACAGAGGAAATAGAAGCGTTCCCCGTAAATGATTATACTGACGACGGAAATCTTCTTGGACATATAGTCATGGGAAGTGAAAAAACAGGAAGAATGGCAGACACCATAGAGGGGTTTCCAAGACAGCTAAGAAGCCAGCTTCAGCACTGTATACTTGCCCACCACGGACAGCTTGAGTACGGCTCCCCTAAGAAGCCTGCGCTTATGGAGGCTTTGGCCCTCTGCTATGCAGATGACACAGACGCAAAGCTGGAGACTATGAAGGAGCTTTTTTCCGGAACAGGCATACAGGAAAATGGAAAGTGGATAGGCTATAATAAAAGGCTGGAGACAAATCTTAGAAGGACTGATTGGTAATGGAGAATGGAATGAAGAAAAATCAGGAATTTACTGTCTTAATAGAGGATATAGGAGTGAATGGAGAGGGGATAGGCAAGGCAGACGGCTATCCCCTGTTTATTAAGGATACTGTTCCCGGAGATATTGTACAGGGAATAGTTACAAAGGCGCAAAGTAAATATGGCTACGGAAGGGCGCTAAAAATTATTACTCCGTCGCCGGACAGGGTGGAGGCTTTGTGTCCCATAGCTAAAAGATGCGGAGGCTGTCAGCTTCAGGAAATGTCATATGAAAGGCAGCTTGTTTACAAGAGAGAAAAGGTAAGAAATAATTTAGACAGAATAGGAAAGCTGAAGGGGTATACCCTCCATGATACCATTGGCTGTGAAAATCATTACAGGTACAGAAATAAAGCCCAGTTTCCCATAGGAAAGAATAAAGAAGGAAGGATAATAGCCGGGTTTTATGCGGGAAGGACTCATGAGATAATAGAGTGTGAGGATTGTGTAATCGGGATTGAGGAAAATAAGGAAATACTTAAAATTATTATAGGCCATATGGAAAAATACGGAATAGAGCCATATGATGAAAAGACACATAAGGGCTTGGTGCGTCATGTGCTTATAAGAAAGGGCTTTGCCACAGGAGAAATAATGGTGTCGGTGGTTATTAACGGTGATAAGATAATGGCTTGTGAGGAGCTAGCGGGAAATCTTGTGGAGAATATAGAGGGGATGAAGGATATTTCCCTTAACATAAATAAACAAAGAACAAACGTTATTCTTGGGGACAGAGTGGTTACTTTGTACGGTGACGGTTATATTACGGATTTTATAGGTGAAGTTAAGTTTAGGATTTCACCATTGTCCTTTTATCAGGTAAATCCTGCCCAGACAAGGGTATTGTATGGAAAGGCATTAGAGTATGCGGGACTTACGGGGGAGGAGACGGTGTTTGACCTGTATTGCGGCGTTGGGACAATTTCGCTGTTTCTGGCAAGGTCAGCTAAGAAGGTGTATGGAGTGGAGATAGTGCCCCAGGCAATCGAGGATGCTAAGGTTAATGCAGGGATTAACGGCATAGATAATGTGGAGTTTTTTGTTGGCAAGGCTGAGGAGGTTATACCGGAATTGTATGAGAATGAAGGGATACAGGCAGATGTGGTAGTTGTAGACCCGCCGAGAAAGGGCTGCGATGAGAGGCTCCTTGAGACGATTGTAAGGATGGAGCCGGAGAGGGTGGTATATGTAAGCTGTGACTCGGCTACACTTGCAAGGGATTTGAGGTATTTAAGCGAGAATGGATTTGGGGTGGAGGAGGTGCAGCCGGCGGATATGTTTGCGCAGGGGATTCATGTGGAGACAGTCTGTTTGATGTCAAGGAAAGAGAAGTAAATAGCGAAAAGTAGCGTATTTACGTGCTTTTTTGAGATTTAGCAATAGCTCATGAAAGTCCGTATTTCTTATATGAAAACATATCTACTGTAAAATCAGTCAAAGGGTTTAGGCTGCGGATTAGATGTCAAAGGTTGTGGCACTAGGATAGATGTTATCTAGGGTGCAAACTCAATTTGAGTGAGTGATTTAGATTTTGTATAATCCGGCAACTCAACTGTTGTCATTATGGCAGACAGTGGATTAGATGGTAAAACATTCGCTGACACCATCACACTGATAAGAAATTATTGGCATGATGGTCTTACGTCTGCAGAAGAGAGTGGTGAATATCCGGAGGCATTCATGATGATATCAGCTCTGCAGTAGTTTCTGGTTCAAGGTGTATTTCTCCAGAAGTTATATAGATATCATTACTTTTTTACTTTTCAAAACGATAAATATGAGAAAAGTGTTTTTTGATAAGATGGGAGCCAATTACGAACAGTTAGAAGAATTTGCTTTTCTAGTATTTCTTGGATTCAGCAAAGAAGCTCAAGATGCGATTCCTCCTATTGACTTACAAAATATCTTGACAAGAGTTTTTGATGACAAAGATGCTTTGCGATTGTTATCTATTGAAAAAGAAGAATATCACGAGCTTAATAAATGAGTGTTTCATAAATGATACGCACAAGGAGGGAATCCTATTTGAAAAAGAAAAAAGATGAAGTAACCATCCGTTCCAGTGCAGCAGAATACTTAACCTATGTTGCCTCTGTTGGCGACCAGCAGGACAGCATTGAGATGCGCTATGAGGATGAGAATATATGGCTGACGCAGAAGATGATGGCCACGTTGTATGATGTAGGAACAAATACAATCAATTATCATATTAAAAAGATATTCGAGGATAGTGAGCTACAGGAGGATTCAGTTATTCGAAAATTTCGAATAACTGCCGCTGATGGAAAAAGCTACAGCACAAATCATTATTCTTTGGAAATGATTATTGCAGTTGGTTTTAAAGTTAATTCTGAGCGAGCAGTACAGTTCCGTAAGTGGGTAAATCAGATTGCCAAGGACTACACCATCAAAGGCTGGGTCATGGATGATGAACGCTTGAAGAATGGCGGTTCAATACTTACAACAGAATACTTCGACCGTTTGCTTGAGCAGATTAGAGAAATCCGTTTGTCTGAGCGTAGGTTTTATCAGAAGATAACCGACATATATGCTACAGCTCTTGATTATGACCGAACAGCAAAAACAACAAAGCAGTTCTTTGCAAAGGTACAGAACAAGATGCATTATGCAGTTCACGGACATACGGCAGCAGAGTTGATTTATGAGCGAGCAGATGCAGATAAGCCATACATGGGATTAACCACATGGGCAGCAGCACCGGAAGGAAAGATTGTAAAAAGTGATGTGAGCGTTGCGAAGAACTATCTAAGCGAGCAGGAGATGCGTTCGTTAGAGCGTATTGTATCCGCTTATTTGGATTTGGCAGAAGACCGCGCAGAACGTCATATTCCAATGACAATGGAAGATTGGTCAAAGCGTTTGGATTTATTCCTGATGGCAGATGACAGAGATGTTCTTCGGGATGCAGGCAAAATCACAGCAGAGATTGCCAAGGCAAAAGCTGAAACTGAATTTGAAAAATATCGTGTTGTTCAGGATAGATTATTTATGTCTGATTTCGATAGGTACATGCTGGAATTAGATGAAAACGCAAAGAAATGATGCACTGACTCCGGGTCGAGACGATGGCGTTAAAGAGGAAACAGTTCTACGATGACCAATTTCCTAAAAGGCTAGTCACGGCTTGAGACAGTGGCAGTAAATGTGTCGCCTAAATATAGTAGCAACTAGAAAAACTCGATATGTTTCCGACAACGAGTAGGGTTTAGATTGCGGATTGAATAAGGCCAAAATGTGCCGATTGATATGTTTCCGAGAACAATCGAAAATCGTCTCAAAATCGGGAGAAATGTTCCAATATGGCGACATCAATCAGGACGTATCGTGACAGGTTGAAACCATTGTACTTGGAAGAATAAAAAGGGAAAATCATTAAAAGAAATAGAAGAGGGATAAAAGGTGATTTTTGTGGGAAAAGGGTAATACCGTTGAGTGTGTGGTATTGATGTCACGAGTTGAGAAATAAGAAATTGAAAGAAATAAAAGACTTGCGAAAGGTATGGCCGCATGAGGCATGGGACTTCACTCCTTGGCTTGCATAAGAGGATGAATTTGCGTTGTTGGCGGATGCTGTTGGCTTGGAGATAACCATCTGAGTCCAGCATTGGAGATTTCAATGTTGACATTATTACATATGCGTCTGGTAAATCAGCTGATATTGTGATTTGGGTTGTAAAGAGGGCAAAAGAAGAACATCGCTCCTCAATCGAATGGCTGAATAATTACACCGATAATAATGTTGCTTTCAATGATTATGTCAATCGCATTATCAAAAAACAGGATGGTGTTGTGAATAAGACCTTCTTGGAGATGCTTGAGGCTCTTGGATATGATAATAAACTGACCTATGTGAAAAGAAAAAGTGACGCTACTGGTGACACTTTTTAATGGAGGTGCCAAAGATGGCAAAAAGAAAAATGAAATAAGCATTCGTTCAAGCGCAGCAGAATATCTTACTTATGTTGCTTCAGTCGGGGAGCAGGAAGATAGCGTCCAAATGTGTTATGAGGACGAAAATATATGGCTAACACAAAAAAATGATGGCTATATTTTACACTTTACAGGTTACACCCCTGAAAATATTGAAGAACCCTTAATACGGGAAATTTGCCATTTGGACAAGCTGGTTGACGAACTTGCAAAAGGAAAAGCAATGGAGAAAATCTTAAGAAAACGGAGGCAATTATGATTGATATAAGAGACAGGCAGTATTGCCCTGCTTTGGACGAATTGAGCAACTACATTAACAATCCTTTGTTTATGCAATTTTGCAGTCAAATCAAGGAGAAATATCACTGCAGTGAAAAGATAGAGTTCAGTTCGTGCAGTTGGGAATACGGTTGGAATGTTAAATTTAAAATATCCGGTAAAAATCTATGTACGGTATATCCCCGTGAGGGTTTCTTTACAGTTCTTGTTGTAATCGGACCAAAGGAAAAGGACTCCGCAGAGCGCATTTTACCCGAATTCACTCCCAAGCTTAGAGAGATTTACAACCAAACCGAAGCCGGCAATGGTCAGAAATGGCTTATGATTGATTTAGAGGACAGAGATAAAATGTTTGATGATACAATGCGTCTGATAGAAATCCGCAGGGGAGCAGCGTCCGGCAGGAAGGAATAAAATACTATGAAATTTGATATTTATAAGGATAACAGGATGAGCGCTGTTGTAGACAATACAAAAATCATGGGAAACGAAAATAATTTGTATTTGTTCCCCACAGAATGCATTTCTTTGATTGTGAGACAGAGGAAGCAATTATATTGTAGGAGGATTATATGGATAAAATAGAAAATGCAAATACATATATTGATGGGAATCGCATACCGAGAGAGGCGCTTCCGGTATTCCATGTTGCGCCGCCTTGCGGCTGGATGAATGACCCAAACGGCTTTTCTGCTTATCAGGGAAAGATACATTTGTTTTACCAGTTTCATCCATACAGTCAGGTTTGGGGACCAATGCACTGGGGACATTATGAAACGGAGGATTTTATCAAATGGACAGAATTGCCTGTTGCGCTTGCTCCTGACCAAAGCTATGATGAAGCCGGATGCTTTTCCGGCTCCGGAATTGAGACAGAGAAAGGTCATCTTCTGGTTTATACAGGGGTTATGGAAAAAGAAATAAACAATGAGAAGGTTGCGTATCAGAACCAGTGCCTTGCACTGGGTGACGGAAAAACGTATAAAAAATTAGAACAAAATCCCGTAATAACTGGGAATATGCTGCCGGAACATTTTAGCAGAGAGCATTTCAGGGACCCGAAGATTTGGAAGGAGGAAGACGGATACTATATGGCAGTGGGGAATAAAACGGATAAAGGCGTTCCCCAGGTTGTGTTATTTCATTCTGAAGATGCCATAAAATGGCATTATGTATCTGTTTTGGCAAGTGACAGGGATGGAATTCTCGGAACAATGTGGGAGTGTCCGGATTTCTTTTGCTTAGACGGCGAGTATGTGCTGGTTACATCACCGCAGGATTTATGTGCGGATAAGGAGTTTCACAATGGAAATAATTCTGTGTATTATATGGGAAAATATAATAAGGCGCAGCATGTATTTCATTATGAAAATGTGTATTCCCTGGATGACGGTCTGGATTTCTATGCGCCACAGACTATGCTTGCGCCGGATGGAAGACGCATAATGATTGGCTGGATGCAGTCATGGGATTCTAATATACGTCCTTCAGGTCAGAAGTGGTCTTGTATGATGACACTGCCAAGAGAATTAAGAATTGAACAGGGAAAAATATTACAGAATCCCGTTAAAGAAATTGAAAAGTATCACAGAAATGCCGTCTGCTATACGAATAAGGAAATAAGCGGGAATTGTCAGATAGAAGGTATTTGCGGACGGGTCCTTGATATGACAGTAGAAATTGTTAGTGGAGATTTTCGAGAGTTTACAATTTCTTTGGCGCGGAATGAGCGATACCATACAGATTTTACCATACTAAAACATAGTAATATGATAGAAATTGACCGTACCTGTTCAGGAATGGTCCGGGATGCAATTTCTATCAGAAAAGCAAGGATAAAAACGCCTGCGGAAAAATTAAAGCTGAGATTAATATTAGATAAATATTCTGCCGAATTATTCTTAAACGACGGACAGCAGGCGTTCAGTTGTACCTTTTACACTCCGGCAGAGGCTGAAGAAATCAGCTTTGGGTGTGACGGTAAGGCTGTTGTCAATATTCAGAAATATGAAATTGCAGTTGATTAAGGAGGCGGTTGTGTGAAGAAGTTTGATGTGGTTGCATTGGGAGAGTTATTGGTTGACTTTACAGAAAATGGAATAAGCGAACAGGGGAATCCCCTGCTGGAGGAAAATCCCGGCGGAGCGCCCTGCAATGTGCTGTCCATGCTTCAAAACCTTGGAAAAAAGACTGCATTTATCGGGAAGGTAGGAGCGGATGCATTCGGACAGATGCTGATACAGGCTGTAAGGGCTCAGGGCATCAACACAGATAATCTGTTGACAGATGATGTGGTGCATACTACGCTGGCTTTTGTTCATACGGACAGGGAGGGAGATAGAAGCTTTTCTTTTTATCGTAATCCGGGAGCCGATATGATGCTGCGTTGGGATGAAGTTCATCAGGAGATGCTTGGGGATACAAGAATATTTCATTTTGGAACCTTGTCAATGACAGAGCGGCAGATTGGGAATGTGACAAAGAAAGCGGTTGAAAGAGCTAAAAGTGAAGGCGCGCTTATTTCCTTTGACCCTAATCTCAGACCTCCCCTTTGGAAGAGTCTGGAGGATGCGAAGGATAAGATGTGGTATGGAATCGGACAGTGTGATATTCTTAAAATTTCGGACGACGAGATTTATTTTCTGACAGGAACGCAGGATATTAATCGGGGAATAGAAATAATATTATCGCGCAGCAATCCCAGATTAGTCTGCGCAACTATGGGAAAAAATGGAAGCAAGGCGTTCTGCAATGGAAAAAGTGTTTTTTGTGAGCCGTTTCTGCGAAATGATACCATTGAGACAACAGGAGCGGGAGATACGTTTATGGCATGCGTATTGAATACTGTATTGGAGAAGGGACTGGAAGCCCTGTCAGAGAAGGAGCTGCTTGAGATGCTCCGGTTTGCCAATGCAGCCTCCTCTATAATTACAACCCGCAAGGGAGCGTTAAAAGTAATGCCTGAGAAAAATGAGGTTTTGGAAACGATTGAAAAATATTAAGGATGCTGCGGATGTAAAAAGAAGGTCTGACAGTACTCAACCCGGTGTTGAGAAGGTAAAACATAAAATATCAACTACCTATTGATAGACTTTGAAAAGCAAAGGAATTAAAATTATGGCATGAAAAGGCTTTTCAAAATTATAACAAAGAAAGGATGGTTTTATGTTTGATATGCAAAAAATTGGAAAAAAAATTTCCTCATTAAGAAAAGAACATAACATGACACAGTTAGAATTGGCGGATAAGCTTAATATCAGCTATCAGGCGGTATCAAATTGGGAGAGAGGCAACAGCATGCCGGATATTTCAAAGCTTCCCGAGCTGGCGGAGATATTTAATGTATCATTGGATGAACTGCTTGGAGGAAAATCAACTCTTGTTGAGGCTGTCGTAAAAGACAATGTAGCTGAATGTATTGAAGCTAACAATATATCAGGGGAGGATGTCGGCAATGTGCTTCCTCTTTTAAAGCCGCAGCAGGTAAGTAGTCTGGTTAAGCTAAGTAATTTGACAAAAATCAGTGATTTAGCAAAAAATATAAATAGTTATCTCCCGTTTTTAGATGAGGATACGGTAAAGGAATTTGCAGAAGAAGCAGCAGAAAAAGGAGAGAGCATATATGTTTATCTGCCGTTTATGGACGAGGAGGCAGTAAACGAATTTGCCAGAAAGGCAATAGAAAAGGGAGAAGGAATAAGCGGATACCTGCCATTTATGGAGGAGGATGACGTGAGAAAGCTTGCAGAAAAGGCAGTAGAAAGAGGAGAAAGCGTAAACATGTATCTGCCGTTTATGGACGAGGAAGCGGTAAACGAATTTGCCAGAAAAGCAGTAGAAAAGGGAGAAGGAATAAGCGGATACCTGCCATTTATGGAGGAGGATGACGTGAGAAAGCTTGCAGAAAAGGCAAGGGAAAAAGGGGAAAGCGTAAATATGTATCTGCCGTTTATGGACGAGGAAGCAGTAAACGAATTTGCCAGAAAGGCAGTAGAAAAGGGAGAAGGAGTAAGCGCCTATCTGCCGTTTATGGAAGAGGAGGATGTAAGAGAGCTTGCGGTAAAGGCAATAGAAAGAGGAGAAGGCGTGGAGATATATCTGCCTTTTATGAATGAGGATGATGTAAAGGAGCTGGTAACGCTTATTTTTAAAAATAGCAGGAACAGACAGGCATAAATTAAAAAACAGAATGACAGTAATTCAATTTGATGATACAATTAAAAGTAACAGTATTATCGTTGTATATAGATATATCATACAGCCGGATAACTCCGCTGTATGATATATTGCTTTACAATATAAGAAAGTGTTTTATTTTAGCCGTTTAGGGCAACAAGGGAGATTAATTATGGAAAAAATACATAACCCGATACTAAGAGGCTTTCATCCCGACCCGTCTGTTATTCGAGTTGATGACGACTATTACATTGCAACATCAACCTTTGAGTGGTGGCCGGGAGTCCGTCTTCATCACTCAAGGGACCTTGTCAGGTGGGAGCTGATAGAATACCCGTTATCACGGACTTCACAGTTAAATCTTAAGGGCGTCGGACCGTCCCAGGGTATTTGGGCGCCATGTCTTAGCTATGATAAGGGAACCTTTTATCTGGTATACACGGTGGTAAAATCCTTTTACTGCAATATGTATGACACGGAAAACTATCTTGTGACGGCGCAAAATATTCATGGTCCATGGTCAGAGCCCACGGCCCTTAATAATTTTGGCTTTGACCCTTCCCTGTTTCATGATGATGACGGACGAAAATATATAGTAAGCATGGTAACAGACCACAGAGTTCCTAAAAAATATGTTGGGCGTCTTGTGTTGCAGGAATTTGATTCAAGGCAGAAAAAGATGTCAGGCCCTGTAAAGGATATTTACCGGGCAGACGGGATTTTTCTCGAGGGACCTCATATTTTTAAGCGCAATGGTTTATATTATCTGTTCAGCGCGGACACCGGAACGGACATGGACAGACAATTCAAAGAGCTGAGAATGTATGGGGACCTTATGAGATGTATAAGCCTTATGATGAAAAAAGGCAGCCAGGAGAGGCTTATTCCATACTGACCTCACGTCACCATGAGGAGGCCCTTCTGCAAAAATCAGGCCATTGCGATTTGGTAGAAACTAAAGACGGAGAGTGGTATGCCGTGCATCTGTGCGGAAGGGCGTCAAAAGACAGAAATCCTAAGGATGCAGAGAGGTTTGCCGGAGACAGGAGATATGTGCTTGGCAGGGAGACGGCCATACAGAAAATGAGATGGACAGACGACGGATGGCTGGTGCTTGCAGACGGGGGAAATACTCCTAAGGAGGAGGTTGAGCCGCCGGCATGCAGCAGAAGACAGCCTGATGAAAATATTTTATCATATGAAGAAAGCATATGTGAAGAAAGGATATGTGAGGAAAAGAGCGGGAGTGAAGTATTTGAATGGGATGACTTTGATGGGAACACTTTAAATCTTGAGTACCAGTCCTTAAGAATCCCCATGGACGGATACCATATATCATTATCGGAACGTCCCGGATGGCTTAGAATGTACGGACGAAGCGGCTTGGCTTCACGGTTTTCCCAAACCCTGATTGCCAGAAGAATGACGGAGTACAATATGGACGCAGAAGCCTGTCTGGATTTTGAGCCGGAGGTTTTTAAGCAGATGGCAGGAATGATTTTAATGTATGATACGGAAAATTATCTTTATTTACATATTTCTTATGATGAGGATGCAGGAAAATGCATTACCCTGCTGAAAGCAGAAAATAAGAAATACGAGTATCTTACAGATTATATACCCCTTGAAAGGGAAAGGGATGTAATTCTGGGGCTTAGTGTAAGGGGAACCGAAGCGCAGTTTTTTTACGGGTATCGTGATGATGTTGAATATGGTGATACCACCGGATATGATGCTTCTGTCAGGAATGGTGATTTTCACACGGACAGCAGTAGGAACAGGAGAGGGGAAGCAATGCAGAAATTAGGAGAAGCCGTAAATATAAGCTTTTTGTCTGATGAAGCCTGCAAGGAGGGCTGGTTTACCGGCGCAATGATAGGAATCTGCTGTCAGGATTTAACCGGATTTGGCAGGTATGGAGATTTTGACTGGTTTTGTGTGCGAAATTATAAAAATCATTAAGGAAATGATAAGAGTTTGCCGATAAAAGATATAGATTATGTTTGCTTTTTGGCGGAGTGTTATAATTATGAAGCCATAGCATTTATATAAATATATTGCGGTAAAGGATTAAAAAATGAATCAGCATACAGGTGGAGCAAAAGCAGAAGCTTCAGGTAAAAATGAAAACATAGTTAAGAGCAGACTGTTTAAGGTGTCCGACTATTTTGACGAGAACAATGCGTTTATAGCAGTGCGGCAGGGAATGATTATGACAATACCACTGCTTGTTGTGGGCTCAATGGCATTAATGCTTAAAAGCCTGCCAGTTCCTGCCTATCAGGAAATTCTTCCAAAGCTTTTAGACGGAAGACTTGTGGAGATTTTTTCATTTATTCAAAGCGCAGCCTTTAGTTTACTTGCTGTTGCCATAGCATTGGCAACCAGCTTTTGTTATGGAAAAATTAAGGTTAAGGATGAAAAGGCTGACAGCGGCGACTGTGTGATTGTTATGCTCATCACTATTGCCTCACTGGCAGGATATTCAGGTATTCAATATGATGATTTTTCCGTGACAAAGCTTGGAAATACAAATATTTTTGCTGCGTTGGCAATCGCTCTTTTTACCGGCTGGTTTTATTTTAAAATTAAGGAAAAGGGCTTTTTTAAAATCCGTCAGAGAGGAATGGAGGCTGACAGCCTGTATTCTGACGCAGTGTCGGGAATTATGTCGGCGCTGTTAATTGTGGGGATTTTTGCAGTAATAAGACAGCTGCTTGAGCTTATTTTTCATGTGGAATCAATTCAGGAGCTTTTGGAGATTGGAGTAAACAGTCTGTTTAAACAGATTGGAAACGGTCTCGGAATAGCTCTTATTTTACTGCTGCTTATACATGGAATGTGGTTTGTAGGCATACATGGAAATAATGTTCTTGAAACGATAATGCAGCAGAATTTTGTGGTAATCAGCGCCGGAACGATATACAGCAAGACCTTTCAGGACGTGTTTGTAATAATGGGCGGCACAGGCTCTATTCTGTGCCTTGTTATAGCTATTCTTCTGTTTTCAAAAAAGAGCGGCGTAAGAAACATTGCCAAGCTGTCGTTGCCGACAGTAATATTTAACATCAGTGAAATAATTTCTTTTGGGCTTCCCGTTATTTTAAATCCGATTTTCTTTATTCCATATATGCTTGTGCCTGTTGTAAACTGCGTTATAGCTTATGGGGCTATTTCCTTTGGACTTGTTCCCCACGTGGTGCGTACCGTAGAATGGACATCCCCTGTGTTTTTAAGCGGCTATCAGGCAACAGGCTCCATTGCAGGAAGTATTTTACAGGCAGTATGTCTTTGCGTAGGCGTAATAATTTATCTGCCTTTTTTGAGAATGTTTGAGGAGAGAGACGGAATAAGGCTTATAAAGAGTGTAAAGGAGCTTGTTTCAGAGCTTCAAAGGCAGGAGGAATCAAAGAACTTTACAAGTCTTACGGCCCGGAGCGATTCTATTGGAAATGTAGCAAGGGTTTTGGCGGCTGATTTAAAGGAAGCCGTAAAAAATAAAAAGCTGTTTCTGTTATATCAGCCTCAGGTTGACAGAGAGGGTAAATGCATAGGCGGAGAAGCAATGCTCAGGTGGAAGCATCCGATTGCAGGAGCTATATATCCTCCGCTTATCATAAGGCTTGCCAAAGAGGAAAACATGCTTCGTGATATTGAGGAATATTTGTTTGACGAGTCTGCGTGCGCCATTTCAAAAATCGGCAAAGAGATTGACAGGAAATTTAAGATATCTGTTAATATTACAAATGCGTCCCTTGCATGGGAGGGCTTTGAAAGCTGTATGGCGGACCGGATAGAGAAATATCATATACCGCCAGAGAAGCTGTGGCTTGAGGTTACGGAGCAGGAGGCCCTTGTATTTTCAGATGAAATTGTAGATAAGATATGCCGGATAAGAGAGAGGGGACACAAGTTTTTAATAGACGACTTTGGAATGGGACATACCTCTCTTGTATATCTGCAGACGAATTATTTTGAGATAGTGAAGCTTGACGGCTCCCTGACAAGAGATGTTCTCATAAATAACAGGAATAATGATATTATAGAGTCGATTGTCAATTTGGGAAAATCCCTGAACTTCCAGACTGTTGCAGAGTATGTGGAGACCAGGGAGCAGAGAGATAAGCTTGCGGAGCTGGGCTGCGATATTTTTCAGGGCTATCTTTACAGTAAGCCTATTGAGCTTAACGAATTTATTAAATGGATGAAAGAGCATTAGTTATATTGGGCTTTCTATATGGGAAGAACTGGAGAAATTTCTGTGTTACGAAGAGGTGTTTATGGAGGAATTAAAAGGAGAGGTATGCTATAGAGAGTTAAATGCAGACGAAATTAATCCAAGTCTGTTTAATGGATTTATACGCAGACAGATTGTAACAAAATGCGTGAGAAAAGAAAAGGATAAATGGATTGTTAAGGATGCGCCTTTTATAGACGATTGGAGTGACAGCGACTATAAGGAGCTTATAGGATGCCTGAAAAATACAATTACAGCAGGAGGACTTGTATATGGAGCATTTATAAACGGTGAATTAAAGGGCTTTGCATCCGTTGAGGGCAGGCCTATAGGCAGTGATAATCAGTATATGGATTTATCAAGCATACATGTATCGCAGGATGTACGCAGACAGGGCATAGGAAGGGAGCTGTTTTTAACTGCAAAGAGGTTTGCAAGGGAAAGAAGGGCAAAAAAATTATATATATCGTCTCATTCGGCAGTTGAAAGCCAGGCCTTTTACAACAGTATGGGCTGCATAGAAGCGCAGGAATACAATAAGGAGCATGTGGAAAAGGAGCCCTATGACTGTCAGCTTGAGTGTGAGGTGTGATTTTTTATAGTCTGAAAAATGTTTTTAAGGAGGAAAGGTATGAAAAGAGAAAGATTGGGAAGCAGGCTGGGGTTTATACTTTTAAGCGCAGGCTGCGCCATTGGAATTGGAAATGTGTGGAAATTTCCATATATAACAGGTCAGAACGGCGGAGGGATTTTTGTACTGATTTACCTGTTTTTTCTTGCTATTATAGGAATTCCCGTAATGACAATGGAGTTTGCGCTGGGACGCGCAAGCCAGAAAAGTCCTGTGAAATTGTATCAGGCACTTGAGAAAAAGGGAAGCAAATGGCATATCCACGGATATGTGGCAATGGCGGGAAATTATATTCTTATGATGTTTTACACTACAGTGGCAGGCTGGATGATGTATTATTTTGTAAAAACAGCGGCAGGCGATTTTTCGGGAGCAAGCGTTGGGCAGATTAAAACTGCTTTTAACGATATGCTGTCAAATCCCGTTTCTATGGTTGTATGTATGGGAATAGTAGTTGTTTTAGGCTTTGGCATATGCTCGATAGGCGTACAAAAGGGACTTGAGAGAATAACAAAGATACTGATGCTTGCATTGTTAGCAATTATGGTTTGCCTTTCATTTCACAGCATATTTATGAAGGGCGGAGGCGAGGGCCTTAAATTTTATCTTTTGCCCGATATTGACCGGATGAATAAAATCGGTGTTGGAAATGTTGTGGTGGCAGCCATGAATCAGGCATTTTTCACATTAAGCATCGGTATTGGCGCAATGGCCATATTTGGAAGCTATATAGGCAAGGAAAGAGCCCTTATGGGAGAGGCGGTGCATGTGGCTGTTTTAGATACCGTTGTGGCAGTGGCGTCAGGGCTTATTATATTCCCGGCATGCTTTTCCTACGGCGTGGAGGTAGACAGCGGTCCAAGTCTTATATTTGTTACTCTTCCTAATATTTTTAATAATATTTTTCTGGGAAGATTATGGGGAAGCCTGTTTTTTATTTTTATGACCTTTGCTGCTTTTTCTACTGTGCTGGCAGTGTTTGAAAATATTATTTCATGTACCATTGACCTTTTTGGCTTTAGCAGAAGGAAGGCTTGTATTATCAGCGGCATAATGATTTTTGTCCTGTCCCTTCCATGTGCGCTGGGCTTCAATGTGCTTAAGGATATTGAGCCAATGGGAGAGGGAAGTACGATTATGGATTTGGAGGATTTTCTCGTCAGCAATATTATTCTTCCATTAGGCTCCCTTGTGTTTGTATTGTTCTGTGTGAGCCGTTATGGCTGGGGCTTTAAGAATTTTATGGCAGAGGCAAACGAGGGAAAGGGTATAAAGGTAGCCGGCTGGATGCGTGGCTATATGATGTTTGTACTTCCTGTTATAGTGCTGGTTATTTTTATTATAGGAATAATGTAAAAAATGCATGAAATCAAATAAAAATTAACCATATTAAACACTAAGAAGTATTGACTTAAATAATAATATAAAGTAAAATGATTTTAAGTTTTGTTTTAAGGCTTATATGGAGTAATTTCCTATAGATTAAAATAGGTAAATAATAATATTAGGACTAAAAGGTAAGGAGAGGTGCTGATAATGGATTTGTTTGATGAATTAAAGGCTTTGGATGTGGATGTTGACGCAGGATTGCAGCGTCTTAACGGAAATAAAAATCTTTACACAAGGCTGCTTGGTTCCTTTGTAAAGACAATAAACGAGTATTATGTTCAGCCTGATTTTGACGGCAATGATTATAAGGAAACAACGGATAGGGCTCATGCGATTAAGGGCGCATCCGGAAATCTTTCAATAACTCCAATTTATGAGGCATATACACAGATAGTGGATTTGTTGAGAAAGGACCAGCCGGAGCAGGCAAGAGAGCTGCTTAAAAATATTATTCCTATTCAGGATAAAATTATAGAGTGTATTAATAAATGTATGTAGCAAATGCTGTTCTTGATAACATCAGAAGAAAGAGGATATAGATGGATAAAGAGAAAACAATATTAATTGTAGACGATATAGAGATTAACCGTGCTGTGCTTAATGAGATTTTTAAGGATGAGTACAACACAATTGAAGCCTGCAACGGATTAGAGGCGTTAAAGATTTTAAACAGCAATGTTGAAATATCTGCCATGCTTCTTGACTTAGTTATGCCGGAAATGAACGGCTTTGAGACTCTTCGGGAAATGAGCAGAACAGGAAAAATAAAAAGTGTTCCCGTATTTTTAATAACGGCTGAGGAAAGTCAGGATATGCTTCTTGAGGGATATCATCTGGGAGCGGTGGATGTTATTACAAAGCCTTTTATGGCGCACTTTTTAAAGCACAGAATAGGCAATGTTATTGAACTGTACAGGTATCAGAATGAATTGGAGAGCATTGTTGCAAAGCAGGTAGAGAGTATAAATGAGATGAATCATTCCATGGTGGAGACTCTTGCAACACTGATAGAGTTCAGAGATTGTGAGTCGGGGGAGCATGTGAAGCGAATCTGCGGTCTTACTAAAATATTGATGACGCAGGTAAGCAGCATGTATCCGGAGTATCGTCTTTCAAAGGAGGAAATAGGCAAGATTGTTACGTCGTCCGTACTCCACGATGTAGGTAAGATTGCCATACCTGACAATATTTTAAATAAGCCGGGAAGACTGACAAAGGAAGAATTTGAGATTATGAAGCAGCATACCACAAAGGGCTGCGAGATACTTCAAAAGATACCTCATATTATGGACCAGGGGCTTTATGATTACAGCTATGATATATGCAGGCATCATCATGAGCGGTGGGACGGAAGAGGATATCCTGACGGTCTTTCGGGAGACGACATATCTATCTGGGCCCAGGTAGTATCAGTTGCAGATGTATATGATGCCCTTACGGCAGACAGAGTATATAAAAAGGCATTTAGCCATGAAACTGCGGTAGAGATGATACATAACGGAGATTGCGGCATATTTAATCCAAAGGTATTAGAAGCCTTTGATATGGTTGTAGACAGAATAAAGAAGGAACACCGGTCTTAATGGAAAATAAAAAAGTATTGTTTTAAGCTTATTTTTGGGGATGCAGTACTGAAGGACAATTTGCAGTATATAGAGCATAGTTACGGAGTGTTTTATATTTGCATAAGGCTTTTCTTAGTACGGCAGCCCCTATTATAAATAAGATAAAATAATTTAGCAGGAAAGGCTGTGCAGACTGCGCGTCATTTGTGTATATGCGGAAGAATGCACAAAAGCAGGATAAGATATTTTGGCTTTAATGAAGTGGTTTGAAAAATATTTCAAACCGCAGGAATATAACGAGGAATAAATTATGAATAAAAAGATATTAGGATTTTTTATATGGAGATTTGTTTGTGTAATTATTGTATGTGTGCTGGTAATTTCCGGTATGGTTGTCTTTTTGGGAATTAAAACGGAGGAAACTGTCGGCAATATTACAGTTTCCTATATGTCGGAAATGAGTAAGCAGATTCAGCAGAAGTTTGAGGCTATTATTAATTTGAGACAGGAGCAGGTGGAAGGAATTGTACTGCGTACGCCTTTTGATACTGATAAGAATATTGACGAGTTGTTGGAAGAGCTTCAGTTAAGCGCTGAAATCAGAAACTTTACATATATGTCGTTTTTAGATAATGACGGTAAAATGGAGAAAATTTTTGGCGAGGATATAGAGATTGGAAATTGCAGCAATGTGATTGCAGACTTAAATAAGGATGGAAGAATTGTGGCCCAGGGTCACACCTTAGACGGTAAAAAAATGCTTTTGCTTGGCAAGAAAGCAGAATATACTATGTCTGACGGAAATAAAAGCATAGCGCTTATTGCCGGAATTGAGATGGAATATTTAGACAAGGTTCTTTTTACATATGGTGATAACGATAATGTATATTATCATATTATAGATGCAAACGGAGATTTTGTAATAAGAAGCAAGGGAGCGTTTCGTGAAAATTATTTTGAGCGTATTCGTGAAACGTATGACGAATTTGAGGGGAAAACACAGGAGGATTATGTAAATGAATTAAAGAAGGCTATATCTACAAGGCAGAATTATTATACTGATATTTCCATAGACGGAGAACAGAGACATATATATTGTTCGCCGCTTTCCACTGAATCAAAGTGGTATCTTGTATCTGCCATGACTGATGATACAATGACTAATTCCGTTACACATCTGGACAGGCTTCGCATAGTTCTTATGATAGTATCAATGCTTGTTATTATTATTGCAATACTTGTTGTTTTTATACAATATACGGCTTTATCCAAGAAGCAGATGCTTGAGATGGAAAACGCTAAAAATGAAGCAGAGCAGGCAAATATGGCGAAAAGTGAATTTTTATCCAGCATGAGCCATGATATAAGAACACCTATGAACGCTATAATAGGCATGACGGAAATTGCATTAAAGAATAAAAAGGATGAAGCCCGTGTGGGGGACTGCCTTAACAAAATCAGGCTTTCAAGTAATCATTTGCTTAGCTTAATTAACGATGTTCTTGATATGTCCAAAATTGAAAGCGGAAAGATGACGTTAAATAATGTGCCTATATCAATCAGGGAAATAATGGATGATATTGTAAATATTATACAGCCGCAGGTTAAGGCAAAAAAACAGTTTTTTGATATTTATATTCAGAATATTGAGACAGAGGAGGTTTACTGCGACCTTGTGCGTATAAATCAGGTGCTTCTTAATATTTTATCTAATGCGTTAAAGTTCACCCCGGAGGAAGGTAGAATTGACGTACATGTATATCAGGAGTGTTCTCCAATGGGTGAGGAATATGTCAGAACGCATTTCCGGATAACTGATACGGGAATTGGAATGTCAAAGGAATTTCAGAAGAAGATTTTTGACACCTTTGCAAGGGAAGATACAGAGCAGGTGGCGCATATTACCGGAACAGGCCTCGGCATGGCAATTACAAAGAAGATTATTGACAAGATGGGCGGGACCATTGACCTTAAGAGCGAAAAGGGCAAGGGAACTGATTTTCATATTATTGTGGATTTAAAGAAGGTCAATGAGGACAAGGGATATATGAAGCTTCCTGAATGGAAGATTTTGGTAGTTGACGATAATGAGCTGCTGTGTGTCAGCGCGGCAGCAAATCTCAAGGAACTGGGTGTTCAGGCAGATTATGCCCTTAGCGGAAAGGAAGCAATAAGTATTATAGAAGATTACCATAAGAAAAATGACGATTACCATTGCGTTTTAATTGACTGGAAGATGCCGGATATGGACGGACTGGAGACGATACGCAGAATTCGTGAAAGGGTAGGGGAAAAGCTTCCCGTATTCCTGATTTCAGCCTATGACTGGAGCGATATTGAGGATGAGGCAGGAAATATGATGATTGATGGCTTTATATCAAAGCCCCTCTTTAAGTCTACCCTGTATGAAAGTCTGAGAACATATACGGAGGAGGAAACTGGGGAAAGCAAGGAAACAGCGCAGCAGGATATTGATTTTAAGAATAAAAATGTCCTTTTGGCGGAGGATATAGATATTAACTGGGAGGTTGCATATGAAATTCTGTCGGTATACGGCCTTAATATAGAGCGTGCAGTCAACGGAAAGGAATGTCTTGAAAAGTTTGAAAGCTCAGAGGTGGGCTATTACGATTTGATTCTTATGGATATACGTATGCCGATTATGAACGGGTATGAGGCAACTTTGGCAATAAGAAACCTTAAGCGCGAGGACAACAATCTTCCTGTTATAGCAATGACAGCAGATGCATTTTCTGATGACAGTCAGAAATGTATAGAATGCGGGATGAATGCGCATATTCCAAAGCCGCTGGATACAAGGGAGTGTATACGTGTTTTGAAGAAGTTTCTTGGGTGATTTTAAAAGAATAAATGTTAATTTGTACATTTAAAATGCTTTTTCCTTACATGTAGTCCGGGTATGTCCCATAAACAGGCTCCTAGGGCTGGAACAGGGAGGGCAGGGGAAGGGCGGTATATATAATTTTTTAAAGCATTGAGGAACATGAATAGAAATTCAT
>ERZ777305.934-NODE-934-length-42376-cov-9.844663_pt1 | contig 42376 bp, 57 predicted proteins | sample MGYA00374965_ERZ777305 | MGnify/ENA primary metagenome ERZ777305 (study PRJEB29328, sample SAMD00013331) | mouse gut metagenome | study: EMG produced TPA metagenomics assembly of the Metagenome analysis of fecal microbiota from mouse which was promoted...
CAGAAATACTTGATGAGCTGCTTTCCTACCGCCATCTTCTGGCGGCTCTCTGGCAGCCCCAAAGCCTTTCCCGCCTGCCCCAACTGTCCCGGAAGCCCGCAATAATAAGCATGCACCATCGTGCAATGCCACTGATATATCTCAGTGGGAAAATATCTTTTTAAGCAATTTATCTCAAAGGCCGCATTATAGGCCACTTTTTTCACATTTGGGTCATTTAGGTCCCGCACGATATCTGCGGGTATCTGTTCACCTGCCGCCAGGTCGATGATGCTGACAGGTCCATAGTCGTATGAATATGCGAAGAGCATGATCTCAAAGGCCGGGGACTGTACATATCTGTACAGCCCGGCTTTCGTGATATCGATATCTGAATAAGTCTCGAGGTCTATATGCAGGGTCTTCATTGTAATCCCATCACTCCTCCTGTGAGCATCTGCCTGCCTGTTATCGGGTCGATCTGCTGTGCTGGCGTCTGCGTAAAAGTCGTCTGCGTCGGCACCTGTTGCGGATAACCTGCCTGTACGGGCACTTGTTGGTAACCGGTCTGTGCCGGCATCTGTTGGGGATAGACAGTCTGTGCGGGCGCCTGCGGATATGGAGCGGCTCCTGGCTGTGTATATCCTCCCTGTACCGGCACCCGCGGCTGGCACTGCACCGCCTGTCCCGCTGGCGGATACTGTCCGGGTACTGCGCCATAGGCATTACTGCCGCCAAATGCCTCTTCTGCCGACACTCTGGCCGTCAATGGCTCACCGTCCTCAATCTTCTGCACCGCATTCAATCCGCAGCCGATACCCTTATTTCCATTCGTATTGTAAGCGAAAAAGTTGATGTTCGCCCTGATGTAGCAACCGCTGTACACCTCTGCAGGGTTAATGATGTTCTGCATGTCCAGCCCAACGATGGACGGCTGCATCTTTGCGGATGCCGTCATCACCAGACACCCCCTGCACTCTTCACCAAAGTATTCACCAGAGGGCCTTACCCCATCACCATCGTAGAGCGGCGTCTTACACACGGGTGGGATATTGCCGCCAAATACCTTCTGTGCTCCTTCCTGCTTCGCCTTTTCTATCTCTGCATAGATGCTGTTTATGGTCACTGTATCGTTCTTCGGGATCAGCAGTGTCACTGAATACTTGAGTTCTCCCCCGTTCTGTGATGCCCGTGGTTGAAAGATATTCACATAGCTCGCCCTGACTTTCCCTGTTGTGATAGCCATCTCATTTTCCTCCTTCTGCATAAGTGTTATCGCCGCCAAAGGCTTCCTCTGCCGACACCCTCTGTAAGACCATGGCCGGCCTCTTATCGTCTTCCGGTGCGAGGGTCGGCTTGCCCTGCGGCTTCACGATGTACTTTGACAGGATATCCCGCCGGTGCTCCTTACTGAGAGCCTTTTCCAGCTCACCGAGCGCTATCGGCCTCCGTTCATACAGGACAGCTTCTTCATACCCGGCATTCACCAGTTCCGCAAAAGCCGCATCCGCATCGGAGAGCTTCCGAGTACTCCTGCCTTCTACTATCTTCCATCCAGGCACTTCCCTGCCGGACACGATCTCATCCAGAGCCGCGTTCTCCAACTCCTGCACCCAGGACTTCAAGAACATCGCCCTCTTTAACAGTTCCCCCGCCTCTTCCCAGGAAAGGAGCGGCGGCAGTCTCTTCCTATTCTTCTCTTCATCCCAAGCCTCATGGAGCAAGCTCATGTTCCTTTCTGCAGTGGCCCGGCATCTGCCGTATGCCCGGCAGAATCCGCTCTTACAGTAGTTCTCCGCATCACCCTGGCAGTAATCCGCAGGCCTGAAATCCCCTTCCCCCTTAAAGGCCTTCTCTGCTGCCGGCTTTACCACAAATTCGCCCCAGGAGAGGAGCTCTTCCAAGGTTGTGGTCCAGGAAGAATTGTTCGGAATCCTCGGCTGGACGATGTGCAGGTGTACATCCTCGATAGGGAACAGCATACCAAATTCATGATAGGCTCCCAGTGCATACAATGCCAGTTGGTAGTTCCCCTCTGCTTTTACCGGAACGCCCTTTCCATATTTAAAGTCTATGATATGAAGGTCTTTCCCATAGATGATGACACAATCCCCTGTACCAAAGCCCTCAGGCGCCCAGGGACTGTAATCGAGCCTCTTTTCGATAGAGATGAAAGGCGCTGCCTGAAAACTGAAAGCTATACTCGAGACATAATCAACATACTCATCCGTAAAACCTTCCATCTCCGGTGCATACGCCTCATCCTGCTGTAATTTTTTCAATCGGCTCCTATAAGTGCGTTCCGTCATGTTCTTATCCGTGAACAGCTTCCGCAGCTTTAACTCACAGATCCCATGTGCCAATGTCCCCTCTTTTGCATAAGGAGATTCTTCATCCGGTATGCTAGCTTCGAGCCTGGCCGATGGTGGACAGTGTATCCACTTCTTTGCGCTGGATGCCGATAGCAGGGCATGTGCCTTCTCTTCTTTCTTTCCCATCAGATCTGCGCACCTGCCTCTCTGAGCGCGATGGCGAACTCCCCATAACGCTCTGGTTGCAGTTCCGTCATCGCCTGGATACCGAACTGCTGCAGTATCCCCATCACCTGCGGCATCTTACCCATACTGGAGAGTCCTGCTGCCGCTACCTGTAACTGTTCGATAGTATAGGTCTGCGGCATCGCTGTAGTCGGCACGGTCACTGGTACTGTAGGTACCGCTGACTGCTGCATGCCTGTTCCTGCCGGCGCAGGTGCTGACGGCACAGCCATCTGCTCATAACTCTGCATCCCCACAGGCGCATTCCATGTTGACGCAGGTGCGGTGTATGCCGCATGGGATGTCTCTGGCATTGGTACAGAGGCCGATGCCTGCTGCCCCCCTGTCAGCCCCGCCAAAACCCTTACTGCCTCTGTCAGTTCCGTGAGTCCTTCAATCGTGATCCTGATCTCATTCATCGTATTTCTCCTCCTTTTTTTCACTGTCCTTGTCACCTTTACTCTGTCCCTGTTGCGACGTCGCAACATCATCCTGGCAGTCACATATTTCACCCGGATCCAGATGCGCGCCGCAGTATGGGCATGTCTTATATCCCATAGCTACCCTCCTTCCTTGTTCATTTAACAGCCACAACGCAGCCAATGCCTCTATACAGACAAGTCCTGCCAATGGTTCTCTGTCTATCGCCGCTGCAGAGATGATGAATATGATGAAAAGAAAACCCATCATTTGCCATTCTCTCTTTCCAGCTCTGCTGAGATCATCAGTATGCTATCTGCGTACTCAGAGATATCTGCCGTACCGTTTTCAACACCTCCTGCTTTAGAGTCACCGTTATATGTCATCAGTACTATGCTGATATCTTCATGCTCTTCTGACAGCTCATGCAGGTAATCAACACCTGTCAGCATGTTCTGGTGCACATCATACAGATCCGTGACGCCCAGCCGCTCCATCCTGTCCTTATGCCATGCTGGGTTCACTTGCATAATCCCTATGCATCCGTCATTCTCCGCCCGGGGATTGAAGCTGCTCTCTTTAAAGCACACCGCTTGGATCAATTCCGGACAGATGTTGTACTGTTCCCCAAGTTCGACGGATAACCTCCTGACATCCTCTGGCACCTGCATGGGCGAAGCCAGTACAACCCTGCTGGGTATCAGCAACATCACTGCCAAGAGCAGAATAAATCTCATCCTCTTCAATGCTTGTCCTCCATGAAACCGCCTAAGCGGTTCCTTCTTTCTCTTTTTTGGCCGGCGTGACCTTCACACTGACCACTTCCATCCCGAGTTGATCCGCGTATAGTCTCAGTAACTGTTTCTTCATAAAATCAGCCCGCTCATCAGTTACTTCCATATCAAATTTCTTGTTTTCCATACACTTCTCCTCCGTTTGGCCTTTCACTAAAACTTATGACGTACCGGTTGTACAAATTGCCTGGTCATTCTATCTGATGCATTCCTCCGGTATCGACTGAATCGTCTCTATGACTGCCACCCTTTCTGGTGTTATCACTATGGAAGTATAGGGGTGATAGCTATCCCTCAGATATTCTATAAGAGGCTTTGCTAATTCCTCTATCCTGTCACCCTTCTCCTTAACTGATACCCGCCCCCTAAGGTCAATCTCTATGTTTGTATTAATCATTTCCCGGGGATTAGCCTCTTTGATTTCTTTGAGTTTACTTAACGCTTCCTCTGCCTCTTCTAATGATTTTGTTTTGATATCTAAATTCACTGACATCTCTTCTCACCTCTCTCTATCCGTTTAATCATTCTTGTGGTATAATATCCTTATCTCAGTGAAGAACAGCACTGCAATACTAAAGAAAGGAGACCTATAAAATTGGACTTGAAGAAAATATGTAAAACGCTTGGCGCTATTTCCTTTGTAGTCGGCGCCATTGGCAGTATCGTTTTAGCTGTCACCGCAGGTGTTACACTTTCTATCTCTCGACATGGCAATTTAGATAAAGTAAGAAATTGGCCCTTAACAATCATTTACTTTATAGCCTGCCTGCTCTGTACTGCCATTTTTTCTTTTATCCTTCTTGGCATCAGTGAAGTACTTGAGCGTTTAGAAACAATTACGAAAGTTCAAAATACTCTGGTTCAGAATACTACGCCTGATGCAAAGGATGATCCACCACAAGACTATTGGAAATGCCCACAATGTGGAAAAAGCAATCCACCCTACACAGGCACATGCAGCTGTGGAAATTCAAAATCTTAATTTTTTATTTATACCAGCCTATAACCTAGCTGCCTTCAGAGAAATACTCTTTGAGGGCAGTTTCATATTCTCTATGCCATCCAAAAAGAGCATGATAAACAATACATTTTTCCAGCAAAGTCACTCCCTCTTCTACTGTCATCCCTTCAAGCATTGCTAATATTGAATTAGCTGTCTCTTCTTCCTTTTTAGCAAAGGCCATGATTTTCCCCATTCCAGTATGCCGCGCCGCCACTTCTTTTATATCCATTTCTGCTCCCTTCAATCCGTTTAATTATTCTTGTGGTATAATCTCCCTACAGGCTCCTGCCAGAGCCGAGTACATATGAAAGGAGGTTCATTCCATGTACCACATTACTGTTATTTATGCCGATCAATCCTTTCGTGAATACGACCACGTAAACAAGATTGATTTTTACGCCGGGTCAGCATTCAAAACGTTGGAAGGTGATGCTATTATTTCTCATCATTACACGCTTGGAAACATGACTTATCACCTGTTTTCCGAGGATGGCGTAGCATCCGTTTATGTACAAAACGCAGTATCCTTCGAAGTTTATAAGGAAAGCTAGATCCATCCACCCTTATGGTGATTTTTGAAACATAAGGGTGGGCTTCTGTGATTGCGAAACACTTATCCGCTGTTTCCTCTAGTTCCTCTATATCCTTGATCTTTACCTCGATTTTTACCGTATTTGCATTTGACATCCCTTCTCACCTCCAATGTCATTTACTTAAGCCTTCCCTCTGTTAAGTTAAGGCTTTTCCCTCTCTAAAATTTCTGTTGCAATTCCTTACATACTCTCTGTCTGTGTTCATGAAATGTACCGTCATGCGGTTAATATCCATAAACTCTGGTTGCGTCAAAGCTTCAAGCTGCCTTGTCATCTGTGCCTTTCCATATGTCTGATATAGCAACTCTGTGGAGAAAGAGCGCTGTGCATATAAGGCTTCGCGCTTCAACTGCTCTAAAATCGAGTTTTCGTTCATGTTATGCTCCTACCTCCGGCATCCTCGGCTGCAAAAATTTATCGGTATTGACATTTAAAGCCCCGCAGATTAATTCATATTCCCGGAAAGTCATTCTTCGATCTGTTTCTCAAACAAAAACACTTTTATAACCTAATAAAAGCTTTCTTCCAGCGTTCACTGTTTACGGAGCTGTTTAGTAATCCCTTTAAATTCTCCTGATATGAGTCTGAATTCATTCCATACTCAGAAATGTATAAACAGTACTTTTTGTCTTTAAATAAAAAACCGCCGATGCATTCATTCCGATGTTTGAGTAAAAACTTTAATGTTATCAGCAATATTTTTTTTATCTCACTTCACCTCTTATCTTACAAGATAGGTCCAGACGATATCATCTTCTGGTGTATGCAACAATTAGGGCTATGATATAGATTATCAAAGACCAAAAGTTTTTATCTTTCCTATGCCGTACCGGTTGTACAAACCGCCTTATCCTGCTCTCTTCGTTCCATCCTGTCCCTTGCTAACAGCACATCTGCCGTAAATATCAGTGTCTGTATGCTCTGCGGTTCCATCATCGCTACCTTCTTGGCAATGCTTTCCATCTCTTTTTCTTTACTTACTAACATTGTGTTCACCTCCTGTAATGTTTTAATAAACTATATTGCTCATCGCCCAAATACCCTTTATAATCAAACTACAGGCTGTTCTTACCAGCCGAGTGCAAACGAGAAGGAAAAATAAATGGACAACAAAACTATTAACACCTTAATAAATGCCGAACTCCCACCTTCTGTGGATAACGCCTTGAATAATCTTACTGATAAGCCCAGCCTTTCCATCGGAACTACCTTTTCTGATTTATGGTATCTTGTGTTTGGCGGCGTTTCTTATCTTGCCGAAAAGAAAAAGATATCATATACTCATAAATTGGAGCTTTTCCGGAAAGACCTTGACGACTCCATTAAACAAATCCCTCCTGAAAAATCGGTCCAACCTTCAATCCAGGTAACAGCCCAGGCTTTGGAAAATTCCAAATACTGTATTGAATCGGATGAACTCAGAAAGATGTTCACTGCTCTAATAAGCAATTCAATGAACATTGATTATTCCAAAGACATACACCCTTCATTTGCAGAAATCCTTAAGCAAATGTCTCCTTTTGATGCTGTCATCATAAGACTTTTTATGGATCCTTCTGCAGATATCCTTCCGCTCTGTCAATACAGGCTTACCAATGACTTCAGTCTCAGGATATTGTCAGATAATGTTTTTTTGACCCATTCAAACACAGATCCATTAGAGAACTCCCTTTCGATATCCTCTTTATCCAGACTTGGATTATTGGAGGCTACATATGATCAATTTTTGGTCGATGAGGAGGCATACCTCCCATTTAAAGAACACCCGCTCTTCAAGCATTTTCAAGAAAAGTATCCTAATCAAACTGTCGATATCCAGAAAGGATTGGCTCGTTTAACTCCACTTGGCCGTTCATTTATCAGAGTATGCGTCCCGAATTGACTCCTTTGTAATCTCAAACAGCTCTTTCACATAGCCATCTATCACCTTAAAGGTGTGGATGGCTAAAATTCTATTAGTTATAATCGTTACCAGGATGCAAATAGACACACATACCAGTACTTCCTTCACCTCTCTTTTCACCTCCTTTTATCTAATCTGGAATATCTACATTCCGATTTTATGTACTAAACTTTTGGTTCTTGTGGTATAATCTCCCTGCAGGCTCCTGCCAGAGCCGAGTACATTAAAGGAGAAAACATACCAATGAATGAACAAACGATGCCAAATGCAGATTCTCTTGATGATCTGTGCCCAGAGAATCGAACCGCGCTCCTAAATTACATTAACGAAAGTTTTAAAATGGTACAGAAAATAAATCGTGATTACACCGCATATGGCCTCAAAGCAAGGTTCAACCGTTTGACCGGCCCTATCAAAAAGCATCACATAACATCCCAATGTTTTATGGAAGCTATGGTGGCATCCGGTTATAAGGCAGTGCTCGTTCCTAATCGCAAAGAACCCAACTGGTACTTCAACGTTGGAAAAGTACGCTTTACTGATTGACCCATTCTATAATCTCGTCACGACATCCCAAAAGGATATCAAATATATCTGGTATCCTTTCCTTCGGGGTGTTCCTCACACAGATCGCAACCAGCCCCTCCTCATCCCGCAGTTCCGTTGCCCCCAATGAGTCCATCCGATCACCAGGCTCAGATACCGCATATCCAGCGTTCTGGAATGTTTCTGCCAATAAGGATTTCCCAAGACCGTTCCCGTACAGATACACCTTCGTTCCTGTCCGCAGGGCTTGTTTTAAGATTGGAATCTGCTTCTCTGTGAAACAGCTTTCAATTACTTTTAAAAATACTTGCACCTCTCTTTTCACCTTCTTCCATTCAATTTGTTGTCTTAGTAAACACATTATAGTCCCCAGGAGACATTTTGTCAATCTTAATTTGTTGACTTAGGGACGTTCTTTTGATATAGTAATCTCGTGGAGGTGACCATTGTGGATGAACGCATTAAGAAATTAAGAAAACTTTTGAATCTAACCCAAGAAGATTTTGCTTCAAAAATTGGTCTATCAAGAAATTTTATTGCACAAATAGAGCTAAAAAAGAAGAAACCATCAGATAGGACAATATCAGACATCTGCCGCGAATTCAGAGTAAATGAATCCTGGCTCCGCACCGGCGAAGGAGATATGTTCCAGGAACTCCCTCCTGAGGATGAGGTCGCTGCTTCAATATCAAATGTCCTTGAGGATATCAACTGTGACAGTTCCATCTACACACTCATCAAGGAATTACTTCTAAAATATGACCGTCTGGATCCCCGATCCAAAAAAGTCATAGATGAATATGCTGACGACATCATTAATGGGTACATCAAAAAAAGAGAAGAACGCTGATTCTTCTCTTTTTTGACCATAATTTACATCTGTATCACTTTAACTGTTCCTTGTTCCCTGCACGGTTGCCAGCCTTTTCGATATGCCTTTTGATCAAAGTATATATCTGGCTTAAAAAGGTCGTATCTGCTTCACTTATCCTGTCCAGCATTTCCAATATCAATCTTTTGTACTCCATACGCATACCCTCTCTTACTATTTTTCAACTGTTTCAATTACATCCCTTCCAGATTTCCCCCGCATGCCCTTAGGCATGTAATTTTAACCTATAATCTATGAAAAAAATAGTCTGTTCTTTATCATAATTATAAACTACATTTAATTTATAAATAACTGGAAATTTCTGGAAAATTGTGTCTTATTGTTCTATTTTAGGGAATTTTATGTAATTTCATTGCAATATACCTACTTTTATATTATATTATTTTTACAGTTCGTTACAAATTCGAGAGTTCTACTACAAAAACACACAGGAGGATATTTCTATGGGGTTTAATGAAGAATTATTATCGCTAGCAAAAAGAGTATCATCAATCCGGTCTGATATCATGACTGAGGAGGCGACTAAAATGTCCATGGTGGTCCCCTTTTTTCAGCTGCTTGGCTATGACGTTTTTAATCCATTAGAGTTCTGCCCGGAATACACTGCGGATGTCGGCATCAAAAAGGGTGAAAAAGTCGATTATGCCATTATGATCAATAATGAGCCGGTCATACTGATCGAGTGCAAGGCATGCAGTGACTCTCTTGGCAAACACTCCTCACAACTGTTCAGATATTTTGGGACGACTACCGCAAAGTTCGGAATCCTTACAAACGGCATCGTATATAAATTTTATACGGATCTGGACGAATCAAATAAGATGGATCTTACACCTTTCCTTGAGATAGACATGGAAAACCTGAAAGAATCCCTGATCCCGTCTCTGAAAAAATTCTGCAAGACAGAATTTGATAAAGACAACATACTCAGCGTAGCTTCCGAGTTGAAATATACTAGCCTGATAAAGGATGTACTAAAATCTGAGTTGGATACCCCATCTGATGATTTTGTACGCTTCCTACTCGGTACTACATATGAAGGATTGAAGACCCAAAAGGTAATCGATAATTTTAAGCCCATCGTAAAGAAGTCATTCAGCTCCTTTATTAACGAATTATTAAATCAGCGGATCTCATCTGCTCTAAATAATGAAAATGAAAAAGAAGAAGAATCTTCAGATGAGCAGCCAGCAGAACCAGTAAGTAAGATAGTCACCACAGAGACAGAATTGCAGGCATTCTTTATCATAAAGGGACTTCTTGCCGGGTCTGTAGATATCGATGATGTGGTCTACCGCGACACGGAAAGTTACTTTGGGATATTATATAAAGATAATAACCGTAAGCCCATCTGCCGTTTAAACCTTGACGGTAAGAAAATGCAGCTCCTTATTCCTGATGAGAACAAAAATTTTGAAAGGATTTATCTCGAGTCCCTTAACGATATTTACCAGTACAAAGAACGACTCATCCAGGTTGCATCCCGGTATTTGTCATAAGCAGCACAACATTATTTTAAGATACACCTCCGCAACGAGTTCTTTTCATACAAGACTGAATTTAACTAATAGTTAGCGAATGACTGGTGTCCGGTCACATTTTGAGCCTTGAAGTAGTTTGATTCAAGGTTCCTTTTGTTTACAGGAGCGAAAAATGGCAAAGGAATATAATATCTTACTTTGTAAATTTTTTCCTATCGCATTGCTTTTTCTTATTTTTCAGTTATAATTTAAATAAATAGGTAACTCTATTATCAGTAAACAGAGTCAGGATGACAAATCAGAGTATCTGGGAGGTGAAGTATATGGCAACAAAAAGTATCTTAAAAGATGTAAGGATTAAAGATACTCAGCTTGCCCACTCATTTGTTACCGCCTTGAGTCAGGCGGAGCTCAGTAAGTACAAACCAACGCAGATAACGCGTGAATATAAAGAACTTACAGGAGATAAAATCAAAGAATTCTTTGGTAAAAACACATGACATGGAACAGCTGTTTATCAAAACACATTTTGTAGAGATGAATTTAAGCGACATAATTGAACAATTGGGAGAGGATGCGACAAAGTCCATTCTCTCTTCTTTTTCCTGTCCGCTAAATAAAGACGTTGAAAACTTCATAAGATATAAAGCAATCGAATTTTCTAAAAGAACCTTGGCAAAAACACACTTAGTTTTTTGGGAAACCGAGGATCAGAAAAGCAGAGAGTTTGTAGGCTATTACACGATCACTTCCAAAGTAATCACTGTGGATAGAAATGTATTAAGCAATAATGAGGCAAGGAAACTCCGAAATCAAGGTATTTTTGATACTTCCAAACAAAAATTCATGATATCAGCTCCATTGATCGCCCAGTTAGGAAAAAACTTTACCTCTGGAAACGACACACTAATATCCGGACCCGACCTGCTTCAAATGGCCGTCAATAAAATACATAAAATACAAAAGGACATGGGTGGGAGATTCATGTATCTTGAATGTGAGGATAAAGAAAAATTATTAACATTCTACCAAAAGTGCAATTTTAAGGTATTTGGAAAAAGGAAATTAGATAAAGATGAAACAGATGTCAACGGAAAATACTTAATTCAATTGTTCGCAATGTTCTAGTAACCAGGATCAAACGCAATGGAGTATTATAAAGTTTTAAGTCACCAATATACAGGAGGCTGATCATGACCAAAACTAACCGCTATTCCATCTACGCCCGTGTCGGTAACAAAGACCAGGCTGCAGATAACCTTATCCTGCAGCCCCAACACCAAGACATCGAAGATTATGGCAAAGAAAACGGCAAAGACCTCACGATCGTTGATTATTATGCTGACGAAAGCACTGCAAATAGCCTAACGTCCATCGCAAAAGTCAAACGTTGCGCCATCTACATCCGCGTCAGCACCGAAGAACAGCATTTAAATGGCCTCTCCCTGCCAGCACAGCGCAAGGCACTCACGGAATATGCAGAGGCAAACGGTTACACCGTCATAGGCTGCTACGCAGACGAAGGCATCTCAGCCAGGAAACCCATGAAGCACCGCAAAGGCCTGCTCCGGCTCCTGGAAGACGTGAAACAGGATAAGATAGACATGATCCTTGTCACCAAGCTGGATCGGTGGTTTCGGAACATCAAAGACTACAACATCACAGAAGAAATCCTGCAGGCCCATCACTGCTATTGGAAGACTATTTATGAAAATTACGACTCTTCCACTGCCAACGGCCAGATGGTCATCAACATCATGCTCTCCGTCAACCAGGCAGAATGTGACCGCACCTCAGAGCGTATCAAGGCAGTGCTTGATTATAAACGCTCCATCGGGGAAGTGACCAGCGGCATGTGCGCCTGTTATGGCTACAAGGTTGTCGATAACAGGCTTGTAAAGGATGAATCCGTATCTGACATCATCGAGGACGCCTATGACCATTACCGCTCCTGTTATTCCATCCGAAACACCCTGCGTTATCTTGAGGATAAGTACGGCGACAGAGCGCCTTCCTGTAATAAAGTTGACAGGCTCTTTAAGAATGAGACTTATGCCGGCAGAGATAAGGATAACCTTGATTACTGTGAGCCTTACATAACCTTTGAAGAACTGCAGAAGTTCCGACAGATCACCTCAGCCAAGACCTATACATCCGGACGCTATGACCCTTATATCTTCTCTTCCCTGATCAAGTGCCCCTGGTGTGGCAACAATTATACTGGCTATCGTAAAAAACAGAAGCTCAAGAATGGTGGTGAGAGCATCTACGTAAAATACCGCTGCGGTAACAAATTTGGCCGACACAGCTGCGCGCACTTTACCGAGCACAAGATTGAAGAATACATGCTCACACATGTTTCCTCAAAGCTGCAGGAAGAAATCACTAATATCCAGCTTAAAAACAAACAGCAGCACAAACACCATGACACGGAAGCGATCCGTAAAGAACTTGACCGGCTGAATATTCTTTTTCAAAAGGGAAGAATCAGCGAAAGCTATTATGATGAGCAGTATGATCTGCTCGAGCAGAAATTAAAAGAATGTGGTGATACCGAAAATATTGTTCCCCTGAGCGCCTACGACAGCCTTTTAGCCGCCTTTAATGGTGATTGGCAGGAAATATACATGAAGCTTGATAAATCCCACAAGCAGGCCTTCTGGAAGAGTACAATAAGGAGTATAGAAATAGACCGTGACACGCACCAGATAAGCGGTTTTAATTTTCTGATATAGTTGGAGTAGTAAAAATCGCACACTGTAGAATTCGAACCTCACGCCACCTCGCTGGAAGAAAAAGGTGACGGCTATGTGGTGGCATCCCTCGGAGAAGATTCCGGATATGTACCCTACACAGCCTTTTCTGCCAAAAAGAGTTATTTAGAAGAAAATCCTGCTGTGATTGAAGCGTTTACCAGAGCATTACAAAAGGGCATGGACTATGTACAGACCCACACGCCTGCAGAAATTGCCAAGGTAATTGCTCCGCAGTTTGCAGAGACTGATCTGGCCACAATCGAAACCATCGTAGCCAGATATGCAGCCCAGGATACCTGGAAAGCAGATTTGATCTTTGAAGAAGACAGCTTCACCCTTCTACAGAATATTCTGGAAGAGGCCGGTGAATTGGAAGGCCGGGTTCCCTATGCGGATCTGGTAGACACATCCTTTGCCCAAAAAGCGGCAGAATAGTCACATACAGAATAAGTAACGCCTGACACATGAATGCGCCAGGCGCTATTTATTATGTTATGTAAACTAACGTATTCATACGAGCTGCTCTATGATCTCAATAATTCCCGCAAAGCATCTACCACATCCTGATACTCTAAGAGCAGCGCTTCCACATGCTCATCTATCTTCTCATAAGCCTGCTCTTTCACCGCAAATTCCTGGGTCTTGGCTGTTTCAGACAGATGATTTGCCCCGATGGACCGCATGGCATTTTTTAATCCATGCACCTCTACCAGATAGTGTTCGTAATCTCTGCGCTCATAGAGACTCTTGATCAGTGGAATCTTTTCTTCTCCTTCCTCCAGAGCTTCTTCCAGTACTTCCAGATAAAGTTCTTCATCCCCGGCACACAGTTCGATTCCTGCTTCCACATCAAATCCTCTGTGCACCAGGTCGTTTATTGTTTGTATCTTTCCCATCTAGTCCTCCCTGCCTGCGAAATCAGTCTCTTCCTTTTTATCCTGGACTTTTGATTTCTTACGTTCCTTTTCGGCTCTTTTTGTAGCAAATCCGTCTATCATCTTCTCTATTAAGAGCGTCTTCACATACACATCAAAACTCAGCATACAGATAAAAGAAAAGAATTTCAAAAATTCCTGAGAATCTTCCGGTGCATTTTCAAAAGACTTCTGGGCAATGCGGAACTTTTCCTCCAAATCCGCTTTCATCACGGCAGTCTGATCCTGCTCTAATCCCCATACCTCTTCATAGACAGAAGACAGATCAAATTCTTTTCCATTGGCAAAAAAGCGTTCCTTAATCGGCTTGAGAAGGTCCTGGATATCGCTGATGGACAGGATTCCCTTATAATAATAGATGAAAATAAGAAGCAGCACATGGTCTTTGGAATATTTCTTCTTGATTGGCGGCGGCAGCAGATTGTTTTTGGCATAATTATTGATCATAGTCTTGGTCAGAATCTTATCACTCTGGGGATTTCTGGCTGAATTTCTCAGATGGGATTCCATAAAAGTCGTCACCTGATCCATATAAAGATCGATATCCGGAATATCTTCCGCCTTGATATACTCTATTCTATCCAGGCTGTTCAATATACTGTTCAACAAATCTTCCATGTTGATCGTCATTTTTACTCCATTTCATAGCGTTCTGCGCTGAAGATGCAGATACAATATCGGCTTTCCTGCATCCTTTCATATCATTAATAATATTTACACTCTATTATATAGTTTTTATTACTACATGACAAGTGTTTATTTCTTTTACTGATTTGCTTACTGATTTGCTTACTGATTTGCCCCGTTCTTAATTATAATTGTCCGCAAAATTGTCCGCCGACATCCGCCGACAAAAAATTTTACTTTTCTTTTTGCAAAAATAATGGTATACTAAGGAAGTCACAAAGTTTGCAGGCGTAGTTCATCGGTAGAATACAAGCTTCCCAAGCTTGGGAGGGGGGTTCGATTCCCCTCGCCTGCTCTTTAGCGTATAGTTGTAAAGTGTGGAAATGCTTTACAGCTATTTTTTTACGATTGAAGATAAAGATTACGAAGGGAGACGGCAGGATTGGAAATGATGTGGATTGCGCTGGTGCTGTTGTACGGCGTATTGAAAGGCGTTCGCGAGATTGTAAAAAAGAAGGCTTTGAGCAAAAACTCTACCGTAGAGGTATTGTTTATGTATACTTTGCTTTCTTTTCTGATAGTCTTACCAGACGTCAAGAATGCAATGGGACTGGAACTGCATTTCTACTTTTACATAGCGATGAAATCTTTTGTAATTTTTCTGGCCTGGATGTGCAGTTTTAAGGCGATTAAAAAGATGCCTATCAGTCTTTATGGCGTGCTGGATCTTTCCAGAGTGCTTTTTGCCACGCTTCTGGGCGTGGCGGTGATGCAGGAAATCCTTGGCCCATATCAGGTCCTAGGGCTTCTTTTGGTGTCGGCAGGGCTTCTGCTCTTAAAATACCATCCAGGAAGCAGGCAAAACGGCGTATCAAAGGCCGGTGAAGCCGTGGAAGTCAGGTATGTGGTAATGGCTTTTGCATCCTGTCTTTTAAATGCGGTATCGGGATTGTTGGATAAGATTCTGATGAAGGATATCAGCAGTTCCCAGCTGCAATTCTGGTATCTGCTTTTTCTGACCTTATTTTATCTGCTTTTCATTTTGGTCAGCCGTGTGCCTGTGAATTGGGGAAGCGCTGTGCGCAACCAGTGGGTCTGGCTTCTGAGTCTGCTCATTGTCATCGCGGACAGGGCGCTCTTTGTAGCCAACGGCATGGAGGGAAGCCGCATTACCGTAATGACCCTCTTAAAGCAATCCGGCTGTGTAGTGACGATACTGGCCGGACGGTTTCTTTTTCGAGAAAAGAACACAACCCATAAACTCGTGTGCGCGGCGATCATTATTGCCGGTATCGTGGCAGCGGTGATGTGACATTGTTATTTACAAAATCCTTTCCCCATGTTATATTGATACATAATATCTGTAAAGTTTTAACGCACGAAAGTATTATGTTTTAATAATTTTGGATAATAGCGAAGATTGATTCAGCATATTTGCTAACACAACAGTGAGGTGTCTTCTATGAATAAAAAGATTAAAAATGATGCTGTGGACCATTTATTTCAGGCTATTTTATGTCTGGAGTCCTTAGAAGAATGTTATGATTTCTTTGAAGATTTGTGCACCGTTAATGAACTCTTATCACTATCCCAGCGCTTTGAAGTGGCTTCCATGTTAAAGGCCCACAAGACCTATCTTGAAATCGCCGATAAGACCGGTGCCTCTACTGCCACGATCAGCCGTGTCAACCGTTCCCTGAACTATGGAAATGACGGTTATGAGTTGATATTTGAACGGCTTCACAAGTAAGAGGTCTTTCCTTTTTCATTTAATAAACAAAAATACTACATCCGATATCTCGAAAATTCTTTTTATATCAAACCACAAACGAAGTACAAATACCAATATTTGTTTACATAAAGCACTACATTCGACAAAATCATGACTTTAGCGAAAAAGAAAGCTTTACATTTATAAGGATATATGCTATTCTATGGGTGTTGTCAATCAACGTATTTTTAATATTCTTGGAGGTATCTACAATGAACAAAGGTACAGTAAAGTGGTTTAACAACCAAAAGGGCTACGGCTTTATCTCCGATGAGCAGGGTAACGATGTATTCGTTCACTATTCAGGACTCAACATGGAAGGCTTCAAGTCTCTCGAAGAGGGCGCTGAGGTTGAGTATGAAGTAGTAAACGGCGAGAAAGGACCCCAGGCCGTAAATGTAACAAAGTTATAAGATACATCGGACTTATAACATCGATAATCAGTATCACGATGTGCCTGTTCTTAAATATAAATGATGAATTTTATTTAGAATCAGCAATATTGTTGTAACGGATTAGAGAAAAAGAGAACCTGTCAATGCGACAGGTTCTTTTTTGTTTATATCATATAGGATTTTGCTGCCTTCTTCTACGCTTTCATTTTATGCACAAATCGAAGCACATCCTCAAACCGCATCTGCCCGCCAAAGAGATCCAGTGCACTGCCAATCGTCACATGAACTCTGTCCTGTCCCAGAATCTTAAGCCGCTCCAGATCCTGAAAGTTATGAACCCCGCCCGCGTAGGTGACCGGAATCTTTCCCCAGGTCCCTAAAAGGCTCACCACAGACTCCTCAATGCCGGAAGCCTTTCCTTCCACATCCACCGCATGTACCAGAAATTCATCACAATAGACAGACAATTCATCCATGGTCTTCTCAGTCAGTTCCACCGCAGTATACTTCTGCCATCTGTCGGTCACAATATAGTAATGCCCGTCTCTTGCTCTGACACTTAAATCCAATACCAGATTTTCAGAACCCACTTTGTGCACCAGTTCCCGCAATCTGTCATACTGAATCTGTCCGCCCTGGAACACATAGGAAGTGACAATAACATGACTTGCCCCTGCATTCAGAAATTCACACGCATTATCCGGTGTGATGCCGCCGCCTGCCTGCAATCCCCCCGGATAAGCGCGCAGGGCCGCAAGAGCCTGTTCTTTGGTTTCTTTATAATAAGAGGAAGATACCGGATTCAAGAGTATAATATGTCCATTCTTTATTTGATATTCCTGATAAAGTCTGGCAAAAAATGCCGCATCCTGGGCAGCCACGAAATTTTCCCGGGCCTGATCGCCCTGATCCTTCAAACTGCCGCCTACAATCTGTTTGACACTGCCATTGTGAATATCAATACAGGGTCGAAATTCCATATCTTTCTTCCTCGATTCTATTTTTTCAAAATCGGTAATTTCACTTTCCATCATGCAAAGGTCATATGCCGAAACTTTTCCAAAAAACGGTAATTTATGATGTCTTTCAGAATAAATATGCCGTGCATATTTTACCATCTAACAGACATAATAACATAAGAACAGGAAGTTTATCAAACCTTCTGTTTTAATATCAGTAATTCATGCAAAGGAGTGAAATCATGAAAAAGACAAAAACATTACTATTTGTTTCTCTTATGGTACTGACCATGTCTATGATGACTGCCTGTGGTAACAGAAACACAAATGCCGACAACGGAAATAATACAAACGGCACACAGACAGGTACCGGAACCACTTCCGATACCACAACAGGCACAGATAATGGTACTGGCACAACAAGTACCGGTACCACCGGAACCGGCACTACTGGTACCGGCACAACAGACGATGGTATGAACGGCACAGCAGATGACGGGCTCACGGACGATAACACCATCGGAACCGACAATAACGACAACGTAAACGATGTGACAGCTGGTGACAACAACAATACGACCAACAACGGCAATGCAGGAAGCGCTGTCGGCGATGCCATTGACGACGCCGGTAACGCCGCTTCTGACATCATTGATGATGCCGCTACAGGCGTTGAGAACATGGTGGATGATGTGACAGGTACAGACAACACTACAAATTCCAACGTTCACTAAGAAAACCAAAAATTTCCCAGACGCTCTCATAACGTCTGGGAAATTTTATGACCATTCATAGTCTTTACATGCTAAACACCTTTTTCAATCAAAATGCCATCCCGGTATGCCTGCAGCAGCTCTTCCAGCTGATGAATACTCTCCCGCAGTTCCATCCCGATCTCTGTATCGGCTATCTTCTGGCGCAGCGATGTGGTCTCTAAAATAACGGAATCAGAAAAGATGTCTGATTCATGCAGGATTGCCGACTCCGTGGACTCAAAAGGCTCATGGGCCACCAGACGCATACCATAGGAATTGACCACCAGCGTGTATCCTGCAATACCGGTCTTATCCTGATATGCCTTAGAGAATCCGCCGTCAATGATCAGCAGTTTGCCGCCGCACTTGATGGGTGTCTCTCCTTTCTTAAGTTCCACCGGCACATGTCCGTTCACAATATGGGAGTGTGTCTCGTCCAGGCCGAACTCCCGCAGTATCTTATTAATGACCTCCTCATTGTCCAGCAGTCTGTAATAGCTGTTCTTGGTCTCCTTGTGCATCTCCTGATCTAACAGGAAGTACCGCTCAAAGGTAGCCATTTTATCCTTGCCAAAGACCGGCGAATTGGGACCTGCCCAGATATACCAGATGATATCCTGTCCCTTTAACTTTTCCTGCAAGTTATTGTGTGCATAGTAACCTTTTCTGGCATAATGCTCCAGCACATCATACAGTTCCTTGCCGCTGTATTCCTCTCCGTAAACATTAACTTTATTAAAATTTCCTTCCTCATCCATGGGCATACAGCCATGGTAGAGCAGATTGGAATTATAAATCTTATAAAGTCCTCCTTTAGAAAAGAGGAACCGCACATGCTTCTGTAATTTCTCGCACTTCACAAATCCCTGCCGCAGACGTTCCATCACCTGTTGTTCTTCCAGTGTCAGTTCGTAAGGACGGTTTCTGTTAATCGTCGGAAAATCCACATCTTTCATGGGATAGGATACCCCGTCAATGACCAGTGCCTTATTCTCATAGTCAATATGCTCTAAAAGCAGCCTGTCCTGCATGCCAAATTCCGGGCGCCGCATGATCAGCTGTCCTTCCAGCTTAAACTGCAATATGGCAATGGCTTTATGCATCTTCATATCAAGGCTCAAATCCTTGGTATCGTAATCCGTATTATATTTGATGGTAAATGCCTCACAGTCTGTATCTTTATAAGCAGCCAGCGCAAAGGTAGCCAGAGGAATCAGATTAATACCATAGCCTTCTTCTAAAGTGTCCAGATTCCCATACCGGGCCGCCATCCGAATCACATTGGCAATGCAGGCCAGATGACCGCTTGCCGCCCCCATCCAGACAATGTCATGATTTCCCCACTGCACGTCCACCGAATGATACTGACAGAGGGTATCGAGAATAATATGAGGGCCTGGGCCTCTGTCAAAGATATCTCCCACGATATGAAGATGGTCAATGACCAGCCGCTGAATCAGATTGCTCAAGGCAACGATAAACTCCGGTGCCCTGCCTATCCGGATAATCGTATGGATAATTTCATTATAATAAGCTTCCTTATCCTGAATCTCCGCCTTCTCCGTGATCAGTTCCTCAATGATGTAGGAAAAGTCCTTCGGCAGCGCTTTGCGCACTTTGGATCTGGTATACTTGGAAGAGACCCGTTTCGTAATCTGCACCAGGCGGTGAAGGGTAATCTTATACCAGTCCTCGATGGAACTCTCGTCCTCCTCCTGCATCACGATATCCAGCTTCTCCTCAGGATAATAAATCAATGTAGCCAGGCTCTTTTTATCCCTGATGCTCAGGGTATTGCCAAATGCCTCATCAATCTTACGCCGCACGGAACCGGACCCGTTTTTCAGGACATGCTTAAACTGCTCATACTCTCCATGAATGTCTGTCATAAAATGTTCCGTTCCCTTCGGCAGATTCAGGATTGCCTGTAAATTGATGATCTCCGTCGATGCCGCCGCAATGGTCGGATATTGTTTGGATAAACTTTTCAGGTACTTTAATTCTAAATCGTCCATCTGCTCCCTATTTTGTCCTTTCATTCTATCAGCCAACTATCTGTGCAGTCATTCCATCTGACACATTTTCTGTTAAATATCGTTTTATATATCGCGTTTTTGTAGAACTCTGTCATGATGTCAGAGTTTATCCTATCACATCCGCCATATCATACATGCCGGCCGGACGCCCCCTTAAGAATTTTGCCGCCTGTATGGCTCCCTTGCCAAATACCGCCTTGGAATATGCTCTATGCGAGAAAGTGACCACCTCATCTGCTCCAGCAAAAATCACATCATGATCACCCACGATGGTGCCGCCCCTGACCGCACTGATGCCAATCTCCTTGGTATCTCTCTTCTCCCTGACCTGGCTTCTGTCATAGACATACGTATAGGCATTGTCCATCTGATCGTTTATCGCATCTGCCAACGCAAGCGCTGTGCCGCTGGGCGCATCCAACTTCTGGTTGTGGTGCTTCTCCACAATCTCCATATCAAATCCCGCCGGCGCCAAAGTCTGCGCAGCCTCCTTTAAGAGTTTCAACAGCATATTGATTCCCAGAGACATATTGGCTGATTTGAGAACAGCCACCTTCTCGGAAGCCTCTTTCACCTTCTGCAGCTGTTCTTCTGAAAGACCCGTAGTACACAGTACACAGGGAACCTGTTTCTTCACACAGTAATCCAGCAGTCCATCCACTGCGGGCGCCACGGAGAAATCAATGACCGCATCTGCCGCCACCGTACAGGAAGCGATATCTGCAAACACCGGATATGGATTATTGCCCTCATCCCTGGCGTCCACACCTGCCACAATCTCTATCTCATCATCTGCCTGAATAAGCCCGGAAATGGTCTGTCCCATTTTACCATTACAGCCATGCATAATTACCTTTACCATACTTTCCTCCCTTTCTGCACTGCTTTTGTCTTGGCAGTGTCCCTTTTTCACACACTTTTAAAGAGATAATCTAAATTCACCATACATTTTTAGCTAAAAACGTCTGCTAAATGTTTCTTTAACAGACGTTTTGCGTTTCTTTCTCTTATCCTGTTACATCTGCATCATCATACCACTGCTCTGATGCTGCACTCTTACGCTTCTTTGGCAAGAATCCCATACTCCTGCATGGCCTTCTTGAGTCTCTCCACATTCTGCGGTTCCATCTCAGACAAGGGCATCCGCGCCGGACCCACTTCCTTGCCCATCAGATTGAGCGCCGCCTTTACCGGAATCGGGTTGACCTCACAAAACAGCGCATCACACAGATCGATAGCCCGAAGCTGCTCCTGCATGCTGCCCTCCACATCACCGTCGAAGAACTTCTGGCAGATATCATGAGTCTGCCCCGGCGCCACATTGGACAAAACGGAAATCACTCCCTTACCGCCCAGAGATAAGATCGGCACGATCTGATCGTCATTGCCGGAATATACATCCACCTTACCGTCTGCCAGAGACTGCAGTTTCGCAACCTGGGAGATATTGCCGCTGGCTTCCTTGATGCCCACGATGTTCTCCACCTCTGTACACAGCCGCACTGCTGTCTGGGGCTGGATATTGCATCCTGTCCTGCTGGGCACATTGTACAGAATGATTGGCAGTTTCACCGAATCCGCCACTTTCTTATAATGTGCGAACAGACCATTCTGCGTGGCCTTGTTATAATAAGGCGTCACCAAAAGCAAGGCATCCGCGCCGTATTTCTCCGCTTCCTGCGACAGATAGACTGCCGTCTGTGTACAGTTAGAACCAGTTCCAGCCACCACAGGCACCCTGCCCTTTACCGTCTCCACACAAAACCGGATCAGATCCAGATGCTCCTCATGTGTCAAAGTGGATGACTCCCCTGTGGTTCCGCAGACGATGATAGCGTCCGTGCCGCCTGCAATCTGCTCCTCCACAAGCTGTGCAAATTTCTCGTAATGAATACTGCCGTCCTCGTGAAACGGTGTGACAATCGCAACGCCCGCCCCTTTAAAAATCGCCATATACTTTCCTCCCGCTATGATGTGGTTTTCTGACGCGCCCCTGTTTTAAAAAAAGACTGACCACACAGGGCCAGTCTTATAGTCTGCCATTTCTGGTCTGGATAGCGCCCCATCGAACGATGACAGTCATGCAGTTCTTCACTGCATGCCCAAGGCAAAGGCGAACAGGAAGCCTCCCCTTTCGGCGTCTTTTCCTTTCCCGACACTTCTCCTGCGCCTGCCGCATCCGCATCCATACTGATAAAAAACGCAACCTCTATCAAACTCTATAATATTGAAATTATAATAGCACTCAGGCTTCTTTCTGTCAATCAAAAGATACCCGGACAGGTACTACTATTCCCAAATCTTAAAATGCATGGTCTCTACTTTCGTCACATTATCCGCCAGAGCACAGACATCATCATTTAAGCTGATTCCTGTCATGATGATCTCCATCTCTTCAGGCTTGCCGGCAAGAAGCGTCTTAAGCTCCTCCACCGTAATAATTCCATTGTCTATCAGACCCAGCACTTCATCCAGAATCAATAAAGAACATTCTCCCGTATGAAATATCTTTCTGGCAAAGTTAAGGCCGTTTCTGATATTTTGTTTCTCTTCCCCTTTATGTTCCTCTGATAACTGTGAAAAATCTTCCGCAGACTTTTCAAAACGGAATATCTTAATCTCCGGTTCCAGACGTTTCACAAACTCTGATTCCGCCAGTCCTCTTCCCTTCAGGAACTGGATAATCACCACATACTCCCCCCTGCACGCTGCCTGAACAGCCCTGCCAAGCGCAGCCGGAGATTTCCCATGACCTTCTCCACTATAGATCTGAATCATGCCTTTTCCCATATAGATACCTCATGTCCGTTTCCTTGATAAAACCTATGTTTGCATATCATAGCACAACTGGTCACTTTGTGCAACTTTTTATTTCAGGTCAGACATTATAACTCGAATACCTCGCGGGAATGAGACATCCTTATGGCTCTCACTCGTCCTCCACCATCTCCAGCTTGCTGACTGAGACCTCATAGGCTATCCGCCTCTCAAGCTGCTCCTCAGATAATTTCTTCATATATTCACGGCTCTGGATCCTGCCCCAGATGGCACAGCGGCTGCCCACCTCAAAATTACTGGCAAACCTGGCGTTGCGTCCCCAACAGATACAAGGTATGTAGTCCGATTTGCCATAAGGCCTGTTGACCGCAAGCAGCAGATCCGCAATCTCCCTGCCAAGCGGCGTCTTACGATAGATTGGCTCTTTACAGATATAACCATCTAAAAAGATCTGGTTGGTCTTCGCGCCCTCGCCGATATCCTCCACAAATTCAATTTCTCTTGCAAAAACAGACAGAACCAGCCTGTTTTTCCTCTCCTCGTGCCTGTTATAGGAGCGGAACTGTCCTGTGACACAAATCTTCATGCCTTTATAGTCATCACTCACATCAATGAGGCGTTCAGACACCATCACCGGTATGATATCAGTTGACTCACTAAGTCGATCCACGCTGATATCTACCATATAGAAGCCCTCTCCAAAAATCTCATGGCTGAAAGAAAAATCGCTCACGATTTCTCCCATAATCGCCACCTGGTTGTTTTCAATTACCTTATCTGTCATGTTTCTTCTCCCTTCTACACTGCATAACCGCAGGAATCCCTTTTAGTATTGTATTATCAATATATAGGATAAAGAAAGAAAATAGAACTGTTAATGGTCGCGCGGCGGGCTGATTCCAGTCACCATTCCGGTTCCATTCTGTCACCATTTCCCGGCCCCCTTGCAAGAAGAGGGAACTAGTGATATAATGTCCAAGTTTAAGGGTAATTACTGTTTATGCATTTATTTAAGTAAAGAAGTAACACAACTCCAAGAAAGGCATGGTAACACATGAAGCAAACAAGAGAAGATGTAAGAAATATAGCCATTATCGCCCACGTTGACCACGGTAAGACCACATTGGTGGATGAGCTGTTGAAACAAAGCGGTGTATTCAGAGAAAATCAGGAAGTGGCAGAGCGGGTCATGGACTCCAACGATATCGAGAAAGAGCGCGGTATCACAATCCTCTCCAAAAATACCGCTGTTACGTATAAAGATGTCAAGATCAATATCATCGACACCCCCGGCCACGCTGATTTCGGCGGCGAAGTAGAACGGGTGCTTAAGATGGTAAATGGCGTCATCCTGGTGGTGGACGCTTTCGAGGGTCCTATGCCCCAGACCAAATTTGTCTTAAAAAAGGCCCTGGAACTGGATTTATCCGTCATCGTCTGTATCAACAAGTGTGACAGACCGGAGGCAAGACCCATTCAGGTGGTGGATGAGGTGCTGGAGCTTTTCATGGATTTAGATGCCAATGATGAGCAGCTCGACTGCCCCTTCGTCTATGCTTCCGCCAAAGCCGGCACTGCAAGCACACAGCTGACCGTGAAAGGCGGTGATATGACACCCCTCTTTGACACCATCATCGAGCACATCCCGGCGCCCCAGGGCGATCCCGACGCGGGTACACAGGTACTGATCAGCACCATCGACTACAACGAGTATGTGGGACGTATCGGTGTGGGAAAGGTTGACAATGGCTCCGTCAAAGTCAACCAGGAAGTGGTCATCGTAAACCACCACGAACCGGAGAAGCAAAAGAAAGTAAAGATCAGCAAACTCTATGAGTATGACGGTCTGAACAAGGTAGAAGTCAAAGAAGCCGGTATCGGCGCTATCGTAGCGATCTCCGGCATTACAGATATTCACATCGGAGACACCCTCTGCTCTCCTGATGCGCCCAAACCCATTCCTTTCCAGAAAATTTCGGAACCTACCATCGCCATGCACTTTATGGTCAATGATTCCCCGCTGGCGGGTCAGGAAGGTAAATATGTCACCAGCCGTCATCTGCGTGACAGACTGTTTAAGGAGCTCAATACAGATGTGTCCTTGCGGGTAGAGGAGACAGATACCACCGAAGCCTTTAAGGTATCCGGCCGCGGTGAGCTGCATTTGTCCGTCCTGATTGAAAATATGCGCCGGGAAGGCTACGAGTTCGCCGTCAGCAAAGCGGAAGTATTATATAAAACAGATGAAAACGGCAAGAAACTGGAACCCATGGAGCTGTGTTACGTGGACGTGCCGGAAGAATTCTCCGGAACGGTCATCGAGAAGCTGAGCCTGCGCAAGGGCGAACTGAAAAACATGGGCATGGCTTCCGGCGGTTACAGCCGTCTGGAATTCTCCATCCCTTCCCGGGGACTGATTGGCTATCGCGGCGAATTCATGACCGACACCAAGGGTAACGGCATCATGAACACAATCTTCGACGGTTACGGCCCTTATAAGGGAGATATCCAGTACCGCAAGCAGGGTTCTCTGATCGCTTTCGAGGCAGGGGAAGCCATCACCTACGGTCTCTTCAACGCCCAGGAGCGCGGCACCCTTTTCATCGGCCCCGGCACCAAAGTATATTCCGGCATGATCGTCGGACAGAATGGCCGCGGTGAGGATATTGAACTGAATGTCTGCAAGAAAAAGCAGCTCACCAACACCCGTTCCTCCAGCGCGGACGAAGCGCTGCGCCTCACACCGCCAAGGGTATTGAGTTTAGAGCAGGCCCTCGAATTTATTGATACGGATGAACTTTTGGAGGTAACGCCCAAGAGCCTGCGGATCCGTAAAAAGATTCTGGATCCCACACTCCGGAAGCGTGCGGCTATTTCAGCGGCAGCGAAGAAATAGCTGCCCAGAAAGGTGCAATTGTGCACCGCAAACCTGCCAATACAAAAAACAGGGCTGACAAGCTTCCCTACGCTTTCAGCCCTGTTCTCTTTTGCAAACTTGCAATATTATAATTTTTCCTTGTATATATGGTACTTTTCTTTATTCTCTACCATAATGGCAGTGTTTTAAGCAATCAATTTTCCTGGTAGTGCTCCTTCACCTCCACAAGAACACCCATATCTTTGGCCGCATCAAAGTACTCATAAGCTTCATACCCCTTTTCCTGCTTGAAGATGGATTCGTAGCCGGCATCTTTCATGACTTCCTCATCCCTCTCCAGGGGACCGTCTGTGAGAAGGCAGATGGAGCAGATGGAGGTGCCATGCTCTTTGAGCCACTGTGCCCAGGGATCCTTGTCGCCAAGAGGCTGAATGATCTCAAACCAGAAATTATCACTGAAAACACTCTCCACTTTCATGGGCGTGTCTGTGACGGGTTCGCCTTTATATACCGTGAAAGGTGTACGAATCTGTTTGTGCTCGGTTTCCTCTGCCGGCGCAGTACCTGTTCCAAGAAGCTTCTGATACGCATTTACGGTTTTCTCAAGGTCATCTGTTACTACGATTACTTTCACAATATTTGTGCTGGATAATGCCATTTCTTTTTCCTCTTTCCTTTATTTTTATCCTGTCTATCGTAAACAAGATCCAACATCCCGTTGACGATATCTTTTATCTGTTGGTAAATCCGCCGTCCGCGATCACTTCCGCTCCTGTCACATAAGACGCTTCATCTGACGCTAAGAACAGGGCAATGGCCGCAATCTCACTTGGCTGGCCGATATGGCCTAACGGAATATTGGCTATAATGCCATTTCTGGCCTCATCATTCTCATTGATAAATTCTGTAAATCCTTTCGTCTCCGTGGGTCCTGGGCTGATCGCGTTGGCACGGATGCCCTTACATGCCAGTTCACCGGCAAAGGAACGCGCCATGGAGCGAACAGCCGCCTTCGCTGCATTATAGACGATATTATTGGAGCCTCCCTGAAAGCCTGCAATGGAAGAAATCAGCACAATGGCAGACTTTTCAGACATATAGGGGAGCACCTTCTGTACGGTAAAAAAGGCAGAAAATACATTCAAATCCATGGTCAGATGAAACTCTTGCGGTGTGACATCCGGAATCATATTGGTAGGACCGTTGCCCACAATGGGAAGAACCGCCTTCACCTTACGTCCGGTTTTCTTTACCGCTTCTGCGATTTTGTTCAGGTCTTCCACCTTGGTAGCATCCACTTTCAGAATATCGACCACCTGAGGATGCTCTCCATAAACCTTTTTAGCCGTCTCCACATCATAATCTGCAACGATAAGGTCTGCGCCTTCTTCCAGGAAACGTTCCGCAATCCCTCTTGCGATACCGCTGGATGCGCCTGTGATAACACACAATTCATGGTCCATCAATTTTTTATTCATACTATTTTATTTCCTTTCCTCAATCCGTTAACGCACTGTAAAATATAAACGCATTTACGGCCTGTATTTACACACAGTATTCAAAGAAACCAAATTCTGCCTCAGACCCATAACCGGAATAATCCACTGCGGCAAGTCCTACAAACGCGCCGGTAAAAAATCCGCCATAATGTGACATCACATAGTCGTCAGACAGCACCATGGCATCCAGCTTTACAGGAATCCTGTGCCAGGTTTCCCCATCAAAGGAATACTCATACCAGTAATCCAGATGGTCTACCACCGTCTTAAACCAAACCCATTCCGTGCCCTCCGGAATGATCACCGCATCCTCCTTCAGGACGGATGTATATTTCCCGTTATCACACTCCGCCGCTTCAATGACGCGATTATCCTTATCATCCCTGGTAATGAAAATCCAAGACCAATGTTCATTATTATAATAGTTGACAATCCCCGCCATTGCCTGATAACTGTAGGGATCGAATTTCACTTTGGTGACAGCCGCGAAGGCAAAATCCCGCCACCTTCTGGCTACCAGAGACAGGTCAAACCGATTTGACAAGGAACCGCGTCCTATCAGCTTAAGACTTCCTGCTCCAACACTGCCCATATGTTCTGAGAACGGTACCCGCAGGGTATTCCACTCCCCATCCAGTTGCTCTGCCATAAAGTCATCATATACTGCATGAGTTTTAGGCGCTTCTGTAAGAATGGCATCCTTTGGCGCATCCACTTCCACAAGTCCGCCATGGCCGCCTTCTATTCTCGGCCAGCCCTCCTCATCCCAATAGACTTTCTGAATGCTGGTCTCACGGCCAAGTGTGCACCACCCTCTGGGGTCATAGAAATTCTCAATGGCATGATGCAGGGGACGTCCGCATAAAGACGCATAATACCACTCTCCGGAAGGCGTCTCCACCAGTGCGCCATGGCCTTGCTTCTGCAAGCAATGATCCGGCGTGTCAAAATTCGTGATAAAGGGGTCTCCCGGCTCCGTCTCATAAGGCCCATGGAGTTCTTTGGATCTGGCCACCACTTCCTGATGGGTCCAGGTCGTTCCGCCCTGGGCTGCAAAGATATAGTAGTAACCATTGTTCTTATACAGGTGCGGTCCTTCCACTGTCTTAACACTGGTTCCATCATAGATGGTCCGCGCCGTCTCAGGTTTCAGGCGTCTGGCCTCCGGATCATATTCTGTCAGTGTCAGTCCACGGAATGCATTGTGATATTCCCGATGATCCCAGGTCTGCTGAATCAGATACTTGCGGCCATCCTCATCATGGAATAAAGAAGCATCAAAGCCCACGCCGTTCAAGAATATGGGGGCGCTCCAGGGACCGCGGATATCCTCTGCCACAGTCAGGTAATTATACATGTCTTTAAACGCACCATTGACGATTTTAACATCTGTGTAAACCAGCCAGAATTTTCCGTCTGCATAGGACAGATCCGGCGCCCAGATACCGCCGGAACAGGGATCGCCTTTCATATCCAGCAGCTCCACCCTGTCAAGGACCGTTGTGGTAAGATTCCAGTGAACAAGGTCTTTCGATTCATGAATCCTTACCCCAGGAAACCATTCAAACGTTGAATTGGCAATATAATAGGTATCCCCCACCCGAATGATGGAAGGATCTGCGTGAAACCCGGTCAGAACAGGATTTATTATTTTCATAGTCAAACCTCCGAATATTTTTAGTTACTTCGTTTATATACTTTCTATATTTACTTTCTATTTTTTCTTTCTATAATGCACTTCGCATAGCTGCCTTGCATATTTGTTTCCATATATTTTATTTCAAGGCTCCTGCGCTCATACCTCTTTCAAAGTTCTTCTGCATGCACAGATAAGCAATGATCTCGGGCAGAGCCGTCATCACAGCCGCCGCCAGGATCTTTGTCTGGTCATTGGTGAACTCACCCTGGAAATACTGCGGCAGTAAGGTAACCGTCTGCATGGACGGACTCTGCAGAAACAGCAATGGCAGAAGATAAGAGTTCCAGGAATTGATCAGTGTCAGCATGATCACTGCGGAACCAATGGGCTTTGTCAGCGGCAGGATAACATGCCAGAACGTCTTCACTGTGGTTGCCCCATCAATCTTCGCTGCTTCCATCAGTTCACTGGGGATTCCTTCGTCAAAGCTTCTTGTCAGCAGAATCGTAAAGGGAAGCTGCAAGGCTGCCAACGGGAAGATGACTGCAAAAAAGGTATTGAACATATGCATTCTCTGGAAGGTAACAAACAGCGGTGTCAACAAAATAACCTCCGGCAGTGTCAACGCAATTAAAATCAACCAGAAAAAGGTTTCTTTCCCAAGAATATTCAGTTTCGCAAATCCAAATCCGGCAGTCATGCTGAACAGATAGACCAAGAGAATAACACTGACCGAAATAATGATGGAATTTCTGAAATAGTACGGCACAACACCCGTTTCCCAGACTGCCACATAATTGTAGAAGCCTCTTCCGCCCAAAGAGCCCAGAAACATCTGCACCAGCGGAAGCGCATAAGGGACCACCATGATAAACAAAAGAATCTGTAACAGGATTCTTTTCTTTTTACTTTGTAATTTAATCATACTCAAGAATCTCCTTTATTTGCTCTATTTGTGAGGAACGCGCCGGCAACCGCCATCACCAGCAGCATGACAGATAAAGCTGCCGCATATCCTAAGTGAGACTGCCGTATTCCCTGACGGTAGATATAGGTCCCCAAAAATTCTGTTGCATGGTTCGGGCCGCCGGTAGTGATCAGATAGGGAATATCAAAGGTCTTGAGTGCACCGATCACGCCAAGCATGGCAAGAGAAACTGTTGTTCCTTTACAAAACGGGAATACCATCGTCCACAGGATGCGAAGTTCCCCGGCGCCGTCTATCTGTGCCGCTTCCAAAACCTCTTTGTCAATCTGGCTCATTGCCGCATAGTAAAGGATGAAACTCATACCGGTAAATTCCCAGATTACCACCGCCATCAGCACAAACAATGCGGTATTTGGTTTCGACAGCCAGTCCACCGTAATCGGGATACCAACCTTTGTAAAGAAAGACTGCAGCATTCCCTGCGGGGAAAACATCAGCCGAAACACCGGTGCCATCGTGGAAGGCGCCAGAATCGTCGGAATGAAAATCAGACATTTGTGCACTGTAGGCAGTTTGACATCAGAATGAAGGATTGCCGCGAAAATAAATCCCAGAAAATTCTGAATCACAAAGGTAATGGCAAAATAAACAACCGTGTTCTGGATACATTTCCAGAATACCTTGTCCTTAAACATCTTGGTAAAATTGTCCAGGCCGACTCTTTCCATTTCAGGACTCAGACCATCCCACTCTATGGTTGACAGATTAAATGTATAAAAGATGGAATAGTAAATAATGATAACAAGGAATAAAAAGGCTGGAAGAATCCAGAAAAATCCATTCATCCTCGACTTTTTGAATAACTTATTATTTTTTATCATCGTATCTCCTTTATCACCAAGAGGGTGTCCCTGAGGGACACCCTCTACTCATCAAACAGTAGTGATGCAGTTACTGCTCAGCCTGAACTTCAGCTAAATGTGCCGCACCTTCTTCAGCTGTCATGGTGCCGGAAGCCACACCTGCAAGCACATCCATCATAGCCTGATTCAGATCAGCGCCAATACCGCCGAAACGCGGGTTGTCAGGATTGTTTACAGCGTTGCTCAGGTATTCCTGAACGGCATCGTTTTGTTTCTCTGCGTTGACCAGAGTTACATTATCCCAGTTAGGAGATACAGATTTCAGTACAGGAACAAGGTTCAGGGAGTCAGCGATCATCTGCTGACCTTCCTCGGATGCACCGAGCCACAGAGCGAAATCCGTAGCAGCCTTCTGATCCTTTGCGGATGTGGAAACTGCTGTTGCATAGTCAATATCACAGAATACATAACCTACATTACCGGTTCCTGCAATGTCAGGGAAATTAATCGGAACCATTGCAAAAGGATCGTCTGTAGAAGATGCTGCTTCCATATTGGCACGCATGGTATCCGGCAGACAGTTCATGGTATACCAGGAACCCATCATGATCATAGCCGCCTGCCCGGACAGGAACAGATTGTTCGCCTCCGGATACTGCTGGATGCCCAGTGCGCCATCCTGCATGATTCCCTCATCAAACAGGCTCTTCCAGAGATTTAAAGCTTTTACAAAAGTCTCATCCGTCCACTCTGCTTCCCCTCTGGTTGCCTTGGTGAACTCACCCGGTTTAACATTATCACAGATAGCATGCCATGTATCCATATTGAAGGCGCCCTGTCCTGCACCCTGTACGAAACCGATAATGCCATTGGCTTCAAATGTAGCGCATGCCTCTTTCCACTCATCCATGTTGGTGGGAACCTTTACATTGTACTGATCAAATAAATCCTGGTTGATCCAAAGGTTTCCTGCATAACAGGTACCAACACCTAATGCTTTAATCTCTCCGTCTACGGTCATGCTGGCAAGAGAAGCCTCGTTCAGCTTATCCGCATAGTCATCGCCAAGATAGCCTTTGAGTGCGTCTGTCAGATCAATTGCCTTACTGCCAAAGACCTGAACACCGCCGTTTGCAGAACCTGCAGATACCTCAAAGATATCCACGCCTTCACCGTTTGCCAGGGCCGGTTTGATTGCTGCATCATAATCATCCACCGTGGTCTGTTTCCATGTAATCTTGACATCCGGATAGGTTTCATTAAACTTTGCAATATACTGCTCATTCAGCGGTGAACCGGGTGTCCATCCCCACCATACCAGTTCAGATGCCTCTGCTGCATCACCTGCTGTGTCACCGGCAGCCGGTGCTGCCTGCCCGGATGCTGCATCATTTCCACTGCTGCCTTCTGCTCCTGTGCCGCCACATGCTGCTAACACAACTGATGTGGTAAGTAAAAGTGCCATGAGTTTTGTTTTACGTGCTTTCATACTTTACCTCCCTTGAAGTTAGTGAATTAGTTTCTTAACATAACGGATGCTGTTAAGATATTCCTCATCCGTATTCAAATGTTCGATGATAAACGGCATGTCCTCATCATAGGACATCGCTGTCTCAATCAGGTGCCGGATATTAACAGCTCCATTTCCCATATAGGTCTCGCGAAAGAACAAGGTATAATTTTCTTCCATACAGACGTCTTTCAGATGACAGCTCTTCACTGATTTTCCCAGCTTTTCAAAACATTCTTCTATAAATTCTTCATTGTAAAAATATCTTTGCGGTGTTGTCATCCAGTTAAACACATCCATATGTACAGCAAACCTGTCACGGTCAACCGCTTCCAGAAGATGAAGATATTCATCCGGCCCCGTGGGAACCATCCAGGGCATGGGTTCAATCGTGAAATACGTATTATGGGGACTGACTGCATCTATGATCTCACGGATCGTCTTCACACCCAGTTCCCAGGTTTCCCTGGTATAGTTTTCTTTATAAGCGCCATCCCATCTGGGGCCTCTGGCGCCGATGATGTTCACGCAGCACCTGGCGCCAATCCTGTCTGCCAGTTCTAACTGACCAACGGCAAACCTGACAGCCTTTCTTCTGGCATCCTCATCCGGATCCAAGGTGTTGCGCCATACTCCCACTTCTGCTATGGTAAGTCCCTGTGCCCTTGCCTCTTTCACATATTCCTCCACAAGCGCCGGCTCATCTTCACAGTTTGGTGAAAAATTGATTACCGCAAGCCCCAGTTCCTTATGCTTCCTGGCCCACTGTTTCGGACTGTCATGCAGAAGCGGTGATGATACTCCCAGTTTCATACTTCTACTTCCACCCCCTTATCCGATTAATTCCAAAACAAAATACAAGACTAAAACACAATCTTTTTATTCCTTAGAATAACTTTCCAAAAGCTCAACAATACACTTAAGTTCCGGTGCTTCCAGATAGTTGTATTCACCGCTGCCATCACCATATACGCCGCGCTGCACCAGTTTCAGTCCCGCTGCCTCTGCGCTGGCAACCTTTGCCTTGGAGTCCTTGATCTGGAATGCTATATGATGTATGCCTTCGCCATGTTCATTCAGATAATCTCTCCATGTGGACGGCTCCTCATTTGGCTGAATCAATTCCAACTGTAAGCCTGGTCCAACATCAAAGAATGCCATCCAACAATATGCCTTGGGTGCAGGCTCTCCTTTATAAGTGGTTCCTGTGACGGCATAATCGCCGATCGGCTGTGTTTCCGGTACCTCAAGTCCTAAAAATTCCGCCCATTTTTTCTTTGTTTCCTCCACATCCTTTACAATAAAACCTACCTGGGCCACAAGATGTGTTCCTACTACTCCTGCCATAATTTTATCCTCCTCGTTTTTTTGTAGTATTGTTTATCGTCCCTCTCCAGGGACTCTCTTTATTCTTAAATCCCGTTACTATAACCGCCAGGATTTAAAGCACTTGGTCTTTCACAGGTTGTCCGCAGCTGATAGAAAGTACCCGTCTTGGCCGATTCCCGGATACCCTGCAAAATCTCTGTCACATGAAGAATCAGTTCTCCATTCGCCCGGTTTATTCCGCCGGTCTCAATGGCATTTGCAAGGTCTAAAACACCGATTCCCCTGGAATAATCCTTCACTCTCGGGAACAGCTCCGGAAGTTCATAGAACTTCTCCTTTCTTGCCATGGCCTCCTCCGACTGCCGGAATACCGTATCGGTATACTGTTCTTTGCGGTATACTTTCGGTGTCCCGCCGCCGAAATTAGGATCGGGATAGCTTAAAGTACCGCCATCACCATAAATCTCCAACATAGGAAGATTTGATTTATATATATCAAAACTGATATTCAGGTTCACCACCACGCCGCTTCGCAGACGGAGAATCGCCGTATAATGGGTTGGGTACTCTGCCGGAATATCCTTTCCTGCATCCTTGCCTGTATAGATATGTCTGGTCTCATTCGCCTTTGCGCTGAATGCGCCAACCCTTTCCACCGGCCCAAGCAGTGATACAATGGCCGATGCATAATAAGGTCCCATATCAAACAGCGGTCCACTGTCTTCCCTGTAAAAGGGGGCCGGATTCGGATGCCAGGTCTCCACCCCAAAAGTTGTCATATTTGCTGTCACAAAGAAAGGCTTCCCAATCAGGCCGCTGTCCAGATAATAGCGGACACTCTGTAATCCCGATGAAAGGAACGTATCCGGCGCACATCCAACCAGAATCTTCTTTTCCTCTGCAAGTTCCAGCACTTCCTTAGCTGTATCCACATCCGGCGCAAAAGGCTTCTCGCTGAATAAATGCTTTCCGGCACGGATGATCTGTTTGTTTAACTCTACATGAAACTGCGGCGGCGTCAGATTGATGATAATATCAATCTCTGTATCCTGCAGTAATTCTTCTGTGGTATACGCCCTTTCAATCTGAAATTCTTCTGCCAGCTTCTGTGCCAGTGTACGATCCACATCTGCACATGCAACAATATGAAGTTCCTTATAAAAGGACTGTATATCCGCAAGATAAGTCCTGCTGATCACCCCGCATCCCAATATGCCAATTTGATAAGTACGCATCTGTTACCTTCCCATTCTCTGCTGAAAACATTTCAGCTTTTCTTCATATCTTGTAACTTATTATAATAAATGTGCACAGTTAATGTTTCTCATATCCTCCTTTTTATATGTGAATATTTTGCTTTTTTTCTATATTTCAGTCCCAAATACAGACAATTTTATGCACTTTTTTCCAAATTATATTTTTAAGCAGTAAATATATTGCTTTTTTTATTTATAAATGATAGTCTTTATAAAAACTTCTGTATATATTACACATATTCAGATAGTGTTTATAACTTTGTTGTTGTAGTTCAAATATTGCGGTTTACATAAACTATTCGGAGGAATGATTGTCATGCAATTAGATAGTTACTACGAAGACCTTTCCTTTGCGGAAGGCAGAAAGATTATTGTTTCCAAAAATATTGATGCTGACTACGTGAACGGCATTCACTGGCATCCTTATGCAGAAATTCTTCTAAGTCTGCAGGACGGCAATACTGTTACCGTCAACTTTAACAAGTATGTATTAAAACCCAATGATATTATCATTGTTTATCCGGGAGACCTGCACTGCGTTGAAAATGTGACAGAAGAATCCTTCCTGATCATTCAGTTTCCCATCAACCTGATCACTGTCATGAATGATATCAACCGCATACTGCCTGTTCTATATAAAACACTCTATTGCGCCTATGATCCCTGCAACGTGGAAAATGACAGGATGATTCTGGCACTAAAAAAAATAGATGTTCTCCGTAAATCAGAACATCCATTTGTTGAAGTTGATACTTATTCTCTGTTGCTTACTTTCTTTTCCCTGTATGGACAATATTGTATCAATTCAAACAATGCCCATAATGCCGGATATACGGTGACCCAATATAAGTCCTCTAAACTGATGGCAGAAGCCTGTCTGTATATATCCCAGAACTGTGCGGAGCCCCTGACGCTGGATAGTGTCGCCCATCAGCTGGGCATCAGCAAATCCTATTTCTCCCATTTATTTAAGGATTATACCCAGATGACCTTTATTGACTATCTCATTCGGGAAAGAATCAACCGGGCAGAAACGCTCTTTTTAGGCCCTAAAAAGAGAATCCTTGACATTGCCATCGAATGCGGATTTTCCAGTATTTCCTCCTTTAACCGTACCTTTAAGAAAGTCAAGGGCATTTCTCCTACTGAGTTTCGGGACGCTATGATCCAGCCTATCGCAAAGAAGGACAGGTCACAGTAAGACACTCCTTATCCTGTCCAAGATGAAAGGCTGCGCATCCAAACAATCTTCACCTGTTCTTACCGATATCAAGATTCGTTCCCTTAAGCCCCACAAAAGCCCCGGCAGCTGCCTCCTGTGAATCGGGATGGGCAAGCAGCCACTTATTTCTGGCAAACAAAAGCCTGTCTTCCTCATTCACCGGCGTAATCTCCGGTTTCTCCGTATTGCTTCCATCCGGCAGCACGGCAAACACTCTGAACCCATGATCGTCTGCCTGACAGGGTGCATAATGCAGCGTTGTGGCATAAATCTCAACCATCACACCTGCCGGTACTAAAAACGCCCTCACCCTGGCAGTATCAAACGTACCATCATCCTCCATCTGTGTCCGTCTGCCGAGCAGTAAAATAAAATCTTCCGACCCCAGATTCAATTCGCTGTCCCTGTGGTATTCCAGGCAGTTCAGCTTCGTATTGTGTCCACAGACCCAGCCTAAAGCCACCGGCATACCGCCATAGAAACGTTCTGAAATCTCTCTGGCAATCGGAAGTCTCATCAACCGCTCATCCTTGGGTACATAAGCCATGTTCTGCACAATCTCAATCTCACTGCGCAGGAACGTAAGCAGTTCTTCCTTATCATACCCCTCTACAATCTGTCCATATTCTCGAAAAGACGGATCTGTCACTGCGAAAATTTCCATATTCTGCCTCCTTCACGCATCGCAGGCTTCGAAAAACTCTGGCGCAGGCAGATTCTGATTTACCATATAATTACAACACCACTCATGATGTCCGTAAGATTCACAGCGTCTGCTTTCCCCCGCCACTGTCTGAAAGCAGTTCCCTTTACAGCGAATCCAATTTCCGTCAACTTTTGTTTCCGCATTTTCCTTATGATCTGCTGCCATATCAGTTGTCCCCCTGCGGCTTTTTCTTTCATTTTACTTGGAAGCGCCTGGAGACAGCTACCTTATTTGTGCTTTAAAAGCGTGCAGATTTTGTTTTTCAAGTATTTTCCTGCTTTCTCCTCTTTCGGCCCAAATATCGCTCAGACAGGCGTCCCCACCTCAATCAGATTACCGTCTAAATCATAAAAGCGGATTACCCTTTGTCCCCAGCCATGGGTCATAAGCCGATTGACATAGGTAACCTCGGGATACATTCTTTCCAACTTTTCAATAAATGCTTCTATATCCCGTTCTTCAAAATACAGCTCACAGGCATTGCCTTTCGGAATAATCTCTTTTCCCAAAAATTTTCTCCAGATTTTTTCATCCTGGAGCACAAGACCTTCCGTTAAAATCATATTGCCCTCATTGTCAAGCACCATATCAAGGCCAAACAGATCATGATAAAACCGTTTCGATTTTTCGATATCTTTTACAACAATCAGAACGTTTTTTAATTTCATTGTCGGTGTCCCTCCGGTCTTACGATAGCTTTAAGCTATATTGCAAAAGATGATACCTGTGTCCGTCCCGGGTGTCAGTTTTCATCTCGGAAGAAACCACTGTAAAACCTAACGACTTCACCAATAGATTAGAAGCTATGTTTTCCTCTCTTGCGAAACAGATAAATTCCTTTGCACCAAATTCTTCTTTACAATATTGAATTAACGCTTTAAGAATCTGCTTACCAAACCCTCTTCTCACATAATTCGGGCCCAAACATATCCCCATTTCCTGATATAGGTATGGTCCTGTTTTTTCTACGCCGGCAAATCCGATTGCCTTACCGCTTGCTTTTTCATAGACCAAATATGTGTCATGCGCTTTCTGAAATGCAATGGTTTTACGGATTCTTATTTTTGCATCCGCTTCACTTGTTGTAATATTCCATGCCATATATTTTGCACTTTCAGGCTGTGACCAGACGTTATCATACATTTCTTTCCAATCTGAAAATTTTGCCTTGTCAAGAATAAGACTCTCTGTTTCAATCATCATAATAAAACAGTATAGCACAAAACATATGAGAATGGGGAATTTTCCATAGGGATGTTATCATTTCTATATATTGTAAGAATTTCAATCTCGTCTTGTTTCCGCATACAGGACACAATAACCATTTTTCCCGCTTCATGCTGACACCTCCTGCCGTTCCTTTGAAATATACTGCATACTCGATAAAAAATCCTGCTTAACAATCTGAAACACACCGCCTTGACTTTGAATACGCTGATAGCTAAATCTTATAAAACATTCAAACAGGGCAGTAATTAAAAAACAGACAACGCTCGCATACATTACTGGTTTCAGTCCAAACATGGCATACAGTACACCGCCCAACATAGGGGCAATCAGATAAGATAAAGACGCCATAATATTCCGTCTGTCTGCCCTGTCCGCCAAGCGGTGACAAAAGAATGGTCGGGATTGTAGCAGCAGACAATATCCCTGCAAATATGGCTGCCCTTAAATAAGAAGCGTGAAATTTTTGGTAAATAATTTTTCCGTCATAGCTGATTCCCTTCTTTTTCACTGTTGCTGTCGGCTTTTTCCGACTTAAAGGTATGCCCGCAGGGTGTTTCCGTAATCGCAGTGATAAATTTTTCTGTAAAGGTTGTCGTATCATCATCATAAAGCGGCAGTCCCATATGGGCTAACACTTCTTTCACAAAATGATATTTATGATACAGTTCTTCCTCTGTTGCAGGGAATACCGAGGGCATGAGCCAGAAGTTGATAAGCGGCAAAAGCTCGGAAAGCTCCTTTATGTATTCCGTCTTGATAGAACCGTCCTTCTTTCCCTCCTCCAGCAATTCCAGCCACAAGGGAGTTAATACACGCCTGTTTTCTGCAACTGCCGCCTCTAAAATGTGCGGGTCTTTCAAAATCTGGACTGCCTGCATATTTATCTGATTTCGTTCAACGTCCGACTGATTCAGTGTAAGCAACAACCTAATTTTTTGCAGACCATTCAAATCATTCCTCCCCTTGACTATTTCAAATGGGTTGTCCTCGAAAAACATTTGATTGCCCAATGTGCACATTACTTCCTCTTTGCTTTGAAAACAACGGTAAAACATTCCTTTTGCTCCGCCTACCACATCCATAATGTCAGAAACCGAAGTTTCTTCGTACCCTTTGGAGATAAACAGTTTCTGCGCTGCATCCAGTATTTCCTTTTTCCATTGTTCCGGGGTCTTTTTTACAGGTCTAGCCAAATGTTATTGCACCTCCTTTGTATTTAGTTATTGACTTAAAGTCAATAACTATCTTAGCACCATTCTTAAATTTATGCAATAACTATAATTTGTCATAGCGCAGAAATCACTTATTTGCAAAATCCACAAAATTCTTGACATTTAAAAAAACGACAGAGATTTCTCCCTGCCGCTTTTGTTCACTTATGCAAAAATGATTACCTTGTTTACAATCTCCCTTTGCACAAGCTCTTATATTGCCTAACCGTCCTACCCATTCTAAGGCATTTTCAGCCTTTAGTTGTTCTGTTATGCCTTGTGTCTGTTTCATGTCCTCAACAAGCCTTTCAAAGCGTTCCTGCGCCTGTCTGCTGTTCTTCTTCGGCGGGCAATCGTAAATCTGGAATAAAATATTCATACAAATCATTTACACAATAAAACACATGATTAGGATTTTCTTTTTCCAAAATATCAGCATTAGCGGATTCCTGCCATGCCGCCGAAAAGCAAATCACGCCTACCTCTTGGCAGTCTTTTATATCTTGAACCGTATCTCCTATATAGCAAAATTCCTCTTTGGAAATAGAATATTTTTTCAAGAGATATTCCATATTCTTTTTCTTGTTTGGGGATATTTCTGAACCATATAATGTTTCATCAAATATTTTTGACAAGCCCAATTTTTCTAAAGTAATTGTACAGCTTTTTTCTCCTTTCCCCGTAATCAATGCCACGGTAATATTCTTCTTTTTCAAAAAGGCAATCAGTTTCAATATTCCTGGAAATACACTTGTAACCTCATTGTGCAGCGATTCATATTGACAATAAAAATCCTCAATCGCTGATTCCCATTTCTGACCAGCAATAGCTTTTACCATACCGATTTCATTAAGCCCAAACGTATGCAAGATTTCCTCTCTGCTAAGTTCATGGTCTGTATAAGGAGATACGCTATTGCGAAATGCTGTTATACACAGGGGAATGGTATCGGCTATTGTTCCGTCCATATCAAAAGCAACTATTTTAAACATTACATATTTTCTCCGTTAATCTTCCGTATTACATGACAGGGGTTGCCTACTGCCAATGAGTTTTCTGGTATATCTTTTGTGACAACGCTTCCAGCTCCTATGACAGAACCGTCACCTATTGTTACACCCGGAAGAACAATAACACCTCCCCCTAACCAACAGCCATTCCCAATTTTTATTGGCAATGCATAGGTATGCCGGACTAACTCACCTGTTTCGGGATTCTGAACATATCTTTCCGCTAACTCAACAGGGTGTGTTGCTGTATAAAGCTGTACATTTGAAGCAATCAGCACATTATCTCCGATGATAATTTCATTGCAATCTACAAAAGTACAATTCATGTTGACTGATACATTATTTCCCATGAAAATGTTTCGCCCATAATCGCATATAAATGGTGATGCAACAGATACTTTTGTACCAATCTTTCCACATAACTCTTTTAGAATTTTTTCTTTTTCCTCTTTCTGTTCATATGCAAGGGCATTGTATTCCTGCAACAATTTTCTCGCATGGCTTTTAAAGTCCAGAAAGATTTTGTCATGACAGTTATAATCTTCTCCCGCCATACATTTTTCCAATTCGGTCATAATGTCACCTCTGTGTTTCATGGTAGAAAAAAACCTGTTACAAAGCAAGTAACAGGCTGTTTCCTTATATTCTTTTTGCAAGTGTTTCAATAACAAAAATGACTGGGACTTGTGTCGTTCCGTTATATCCGCCGTTAATCCGTTTCGTATTTAAGTTATAAGAGAAATTCCAATCTGATAATTTTGCCAAAGTTGAGAGCGGGGAATTAGTAATGCTTAACACGCAGCATTTCTTTTTCTTAAACTGGTTAATTGCTTCAATCAGTCTTTCGGTTTCACCGCTTTCTGAAAAAGCAATAACGACGGTGTTCTTCCAGCGAAAAGAATCTATCGGATAAAGCGCATCTTCAAGCCCTACGGCAAAATGCCCCATATTGGAAAAATATCTTGCTCCGTATTTTGCTAATGTTCCTGATGAACCCATTCCGATAAAGATTATCAAATCAGCTTTTCTAAGAACGTCAATCGCAAACAATAATTTTTCCTCAAATGCACTTGAATTTGCCCTTGTAAAAAAATCCGAAAGTTCCTGCAAATCTTCCATAGGCGGGCAGGCAGCCTGCAAGGTAATCTCTTTTTTCAGAGCTTCTTTAAATTCTGAATACCCGTCAAAATTGTTTTTATTGCAAAAGCGCAATATGGTAGACGTAGATACTTGGAGTTCTTTTGCAAGCTCTCTAATGGTCATGTATTGTATTTTATCAATATCAGAAACGATATATTTGTAAATACGAATATCTGTTTCGTTGTACTTTTGTATTTCTTCATACGAAAACATACTGCATTTCCTCCAACGTATTTAGATGCCTTGATTATGTACTGATTTTGTACGCTTTACAACTACTGGATATATACAGGAATGAATGAGAGGGATTCCGTAGTAATCGGCATTGGCGGTAATGTGTATAACTGGCTGTCTTTTAGAATTGTGGGTAACTCTGTTCACAGGACGTGGGAAGGCTATGACCTCTACTGACTTCTCGTGGTAAATCTTGTTTCAACCGCTCCCGCGAATGTTCTATCGCTTTGGATGCGTCCACGAGACCTCCCCGGGTACTCACACGCTCTTTCCCTCTTATACTCACTCCATAACTACTAACTACAGTTCCGTGCAGTTATCGGACTTTGGTTTGTTTGGCAACCTTATCCCTGTATTTAGCCTCAAATGTAGCAAGCCAGAGTTTTGCCTAATCCTTTCTTCAGATTCCACCTCACGATGGACACCCTTGGCTTCGGCTGTATCCTTCCCACTGCCGGGCGGATTTGGGACTTGCACCCGTTAGAGAACTCCCATGCAGGGCAAACAAAATATGCACCATGCTAATCTTCACATGGTGCATACTCCCGTAACAATTTACGC
>ERZ777305.936-NODE-936-length-42368-cov-78.722544_pt1 | contig 42368 bp, 28 predicted proteins | sample MGYA00374965_ERZ777305 | MGnify/ENA primary metagenome ERZ777305 (study PRJEB29328, sample SAMD00013331) | mouse gut metagenome | study: EMG produced TPA metagenomics assembly of the Metagenome analysis of fecal microbiota from mouse which was promoted...
TACCTTGGGTATTAAACTTAAACATAATGCTGCTTAATTTTGATTAGTTACTTATTTCTTACCGATAGCTGTATGTGCGAATATCAGTTCAAGGGGCTTAACCGTGTGCTGATAGAGTGCAATTACTCTGATAAGAAGCTCATTGAGGCGATTACAGCCGGGCGCACGTTGCCCTCACAGCGTGAACGTCTGCTTACCTCACACATGGAGCTTACTACGTGCAAGGGTTTTTTGGAAGCAAACGACTTATCCCATGTTTCGGAAATCGTGCTTTTACACCTTTCCGAGAATAATAGCGATGAGCCTTATTTCATATCGGAAGTGGAAAGGCATACGGGGAAAGTGGTTTATGCGGCAAAGCCGGGTTTAACGATTGATTTAGACAGAATATAAGGATATGGCTAAACTCCAAGTAGAAAAGAGAAACGGGTTATTTGATTTGAAGCCTCTATACGAATGGATGCGTAACGCTTTGGATGGTATCTATAGGATAGAGGTTAAGAAAGTCAGAAAGCCACGTTCTTTAGACCAAAACGGGTGGTTGTTCGGGTGTATTTACCCTATCCTTTTAGACGCTCTTTTGGAAGCTGGTTGGGAGTTCGTTTCAGTAGAACAAGTGCATGAGTTTTTTAAGGCTCAAATGACGGCTGACAAAGTGGTAAATAAGCACACGGGGGAGATTATAGAGTTCCCGTGTTCTACAGCCACTATGGACACGGTGACATTCTCCACCTATTGCGAAAAACTGAGGGAGTACGCCAAAGAGTTTCTGAATGTGGATATTCCCGACCCAGATAAATATTGGAGAAGCCATGAAAAGAATACCTAACAGCGTGGTATCTGAGCTGATACGCTTAGTGCCCATTTTGATAGCAAATATTCCACCCGGACAAAGTACGAGAGTGGATAACGCAATAAGATTAACAAAGAAGATTATCAACAAATTAAAAACATTGAAAGATGAAAGTAGAAATTGAAGAAAGCAAGTTGCAAACAGCTTATGCAAATGCTTGTGATGGAGTTAAGGATTTTATGGAAAGCCTGTTTGGAAAGAAGGTGTTTGAGGCTGCAAAGCCCACGTTGGACGATTACAAGACTATCCGCACGTATGAGGATGCTTGTGTGGCGTTAAAACAAGATGCAATAAGAGTGGATAGTGTGAATAGAGATACTACCACAGTTTTAACCAATGGAGGTGATAGGGTAAATATGCCATCCCATATTGTTGCTCTTATGAAATTAGAAACTATTAGTCGGGCTTTGTGGGGTAGAGATTTCCAGCCAAAGCCGGATGGAGAGGGAAGCAAAGTGTATTGGTATCCGTGGTTTGCTTTGTATACTAAGAAAGAAATTAATGATATGTATCCCGAACAAAGAGGTGCCCTTTTGTCTGCTTTTGCGAGTGATGGTGCGTATGCGGGTTTCGGTTGTCTGTATGCGGTTTATCGTTCCTCGACTGCGAGTGCGAACATTGGGTTCCGCTTGTGCCGTTTTTGACGGACTGCAAAACTCGGTGAACGGAGCAACGAAAATGGCGTTGGATTGAAAAAAATAAAAACATAACAGGGTTGTGGCGGCTGGTGCCCTTTTGTCTGCTAATGCGAATAATGGTGCGAATGCGGGTTTCGGTTATCTGAATGCGAATAATCGTTCCTCGAATGCGAATGCGAACATTGGGTTCCGCTTTTACCGTGGTTTCAACTTATAACTGTTGCTGCCACGCCCTTACCTCACAGGGACTATCGGCACGTCTGATAGTTGGTAAAATAATATGGATTAGGACGGTGCAAGTAAGTAATTGAAAGCTCTGTTTTAGAACAACGGCACAAATGGGTGTAGTAAAGACTGAATACGGGTTATGTTATACGGCTGATACCTGCTTTAATCAATACTCGGATTTTGAGGATTGCGGTTTATATGTCGGTGATACAGGAAAGATATTCATTTCCCAAGCTAAGAAAATTAAGAATGTTTATCACCTGATATATGAATGCTCCAACCTCATACGGGCGCAATATAAGGCACAGCAAGGCAAAGGAGAGCGTACCGAAATATCCAAGTTCAATGAGAACATTTTGGAGAATTTGGATAGCTTGTACTGGGACTTGCGCAATGAAACTTATACCCCCGGTGAATATCGGATTAAGGTTATATATGAGCCGAAAGAAAGGGTGATTATGATTGCCCCGTTCTTCCCGGACAGGATAGTACACCATTGCATTATCAATGTGTTGGGGCGTTACTGGACTAACTTCTTCATTGCGAATACATACGCTTGTATCAAAGGGCGTGGTATTCATAAATGTATGGAGGATGTGCATACGGCTTTAATCATAGACAGAAAAGGTACAAGGTTCTGTTTGAAGATTGACATCAAGAAGTTCTATGATAACATAGACCACGCAGCATTGAAAAGGATAATCCGCTACACTATAGCGGATGAACAACTGTTAAGGCTGTTGGATAAGATAATAGATAGTAACGGTAAAGACAAGGGGCTGCCAATAGGCAATTTCACAAGTCAATATTTGGCTAATCTCTATTTAGCATATTTCGACCATTGGGTTAAAGAAGAACTGGCTAAGATAGTGATGAAGCGTTTTGGGGTGAAAATCTACTACTATCGCTATATGGATGATATGGTGATACTATGCGCTGACAAAGAGGCACTGCATTTCGTACTCGACATGATGGGGCTTTACTTGGGTGGCGAATTGAAAGTAGAGATTAAAAGCAACTGGCAGATATTCCCGGTTGATGCTCGTAGCATTGATTATGTGGGATTCAAACAAAACCATTACGGCATATTGCTAAGAAGCGGTATTCTGAAAAGGTTTTATAAGAAATTCCACCGCACCATCAATAAATACGAAATCAAAGATGAAACGGATATTAAACACTTCTTCCCATCTGAATATGGCTGGATAATCAGATGCTCGGAGGAACACAGTAAATTCATTTTTAATAATTGTTTGAACGATGGAAGCAAATGTTTTGACTACAGGGCTGCTGGCTAAGACTAAGCCGGAGGTGATAGATTCTCTTAATAACGGGCAGGGAACGTTCCTTTATAACCATAACATCAAAGAGGTTAAGGTTATTGCAGACAAAGAGGGTGGCATTGAGATTACGACTGATGCGGAACGTGCCACAGGCACGATGTTCCAATATGACAGCGTGAGGGTGGAATATCCAAAAACGGCTGATAATATTTTCAGCACGTTGCTTACTGCAAGATACCCGGCTAAGACAGAAAGTAAGCTGGTAAACGAATATCAGTCTGCCATGCTGGGATTGCTTGCCGAAAGTGCGAAATCCCCCTATGAGAACTTTTTGAAAGACCGTTTGGCTATCCGTGAAATGGTGGATGCCGATTGTGAAACCTATAATATACCGATGGACTTATGAACGAGGTAATGGACTTTGAGGAAACAGAATCCTTGAATGAAGATATTTTCGATTGTGAATACACCTCAGTAGATGCCGTGATTAATGAGGTCACGGTGTTTACGGGATGTAAGGAAAGACAGACAGAGAACGGAACGAGAACACTAATCGCCTATGGCGAGGGTATCGGTGCATCCGCTTTCTATACTGATAGTAAGAAGTTGAAAGATGTTGTTTTAGACCCGAAGCGCAAATATCCATTTCGTGCCGTAATCAAAGTGGTACGCTATGGAACGATGTACGGGTTTAAGTTCTTTCCACCGAATACTCCAATCACGCAGGAGGATAGGGATAACTTTGAGTATTACAAGCGAAACAAGTATAAGAAAAACCGATGATGGAAGAAAGTTTGAAAGTAGCACAAGGCATAAGCGATTTTGGCTTTATGGTGATAGTGTGCGCTGTGTTTCTCTGTTTGGCGGCTGCACTTATGGTAGCTTGTTTCAAGTGGTTCAAGTCTATCATTAACGACATGATTAAAAGCAATCAGTCTATGGTAGCCGAACTTCTGACGGAAACCAAAACCCAAAATGATATGCTCACTGACATTGCAGAGGGGTTAAGACCCGAAACGCAGTTGCGGATAAAAAACATATCAAGCATTTACTTTGACCTTGCCGTTGAGAGGGTTTGCCGTATAATAAAGAAAGTGCGTGAAGAAAACCACATCGCAGACCGTGAAGCCACGAAAGCGAAAGTACACACCTTGATTATGAATATGCACGAGGACAGAAACAGCCGATTTGATGCACATTCGTATCGAGGGAAACGATTGTCAAGCTACACTTCGCCCGAATGGATTGAATGGGTAGAGCAATGTGTGTTGTCAGAGGTTTATGCGGAAACGGTGAACAATGGCAGAGCTTATACCAATGTACAAATGGTATATGACAGAATTAAAATAGATTTTTACCATAAATTGAATCAAGAATGAAGATACTTATAGACAATGGGCATGGAGAAAATACACCGGGTAAACGCAGCCCGGATGGAACTTTCAGGGAGTATGCCTATACAAGAGAAATTGCGGATGAAGTCGTGCGTGAACTGGCTAAACGTGGCTATGTAGCGGAACGCATTGTTAAGGAGAACTTGGACGTGCCTTTGGCTGAACGTGCAAGGCGTGTGAACGAGATTTGCGCCCGATATGGAGCTAATAACGTGTTGCTTGTTTCCATCCACTGCAATGCTGCCGGGAATGGCGAATGGATGAATGCCCGTGGATGGTCTGCCTATACCACTAAGGGCAAAACGAAAGCTGACGAACTGGCAAACCGAATGTATGATGCTGCCGCTTGCTTTATTACCGGGCAAAAGATTAGGCGTGACTATTCGGATGGCGACCCGGATTGGGAGGAAAATTTTTACATCCTTTCCAAGACGAAATGCCCGGCTGTATTGACGGAAAATTTCTTCATGGATAACAAGGAAGATATTGCTTACCTTACATCTATGGAGGGGAAACAAAACATTGTGAACACCCACGTAGAGGGTATAATCCAATACATCAAGGAATATGAGAAATAAAGCGTTTTTGATATTAATCGCCCTCTGTGGGCTTTTGATGGCGGCTACCTTTGGGCTATGGGCTTATTGTTCCAAGTTGAAATCAGAAAAGGAAAGATTGGATGGCAACCAAACCGCCTTGTTGGAGAAAATTGAATTTTACCAAACAGAATCCGGAAAATCCGCTGCTTCTGTACAGGCATTGACTTTATCCAAGTCTGAGGTGGAAAAGCATTGTGCCGACTTGACGAATACCGTTAAGGAACTTGACTTGAAAGTAAAGAGGTTACAAGCGGCTTCCACGAATGCAACAAAAACGGAGGTGGAGGTACAAACCATAGTTAAGGATAGCATTATATACCGTGATACATCCTATCTTAAAGTCCAAGCGATACGATGGAAAGACCCGTGGATAAATGTTGATGGCTTAATCATGCCCGATAAGAAACTGGATTTACGCATACAATCTGTAGATACCCTATTTCAAGTAGTGCATAGAGTGCCTAAGCAATGGTTGTTTTTCCGATGGGGAACAAAGGCTATTAGGCAAGAAGTTGTAAGTAGCAATCCCCATACCAAAATAGTGTATTCGGAATATATAGAATTGAAGAAACGGAAAAAGAAATGATTAGGTGTTAGTAATAGAGTAGAACTTTTGTTCTGAGCCGGGTTCGCTGTGAAGTGCGCCCGGTTTTTCTTTGTCCTTTGAAATAAAAGTCATATCTTTGCAGTACCGATTCTGAAAATCGGTGTTGCATTGTACCCCTGTATTCTTCTTTTGGAGAGGCAGGGGTATTCAACAAAAATGCAAAAGTTCTACTATAGTTCTACGAAAAATTGAAATAGTCTCGCAAGTGACTGATACTCAAAGTTGGGTTAGAAGTTTCCTAAACTTTAGATAGGGGTTCGATTCCCCTCGGGGCTACTATAAAGAAGAATCTATGGGAAGTTGTGTTGTAGGCTTTCATACTGTATTAAGTTTTACAATGGCTTCTTTTAAGATTAACGTCTTATAGCTTCTATTTGTTTTAATAATCAATAGAAAAGCCTCTTCCGAATATCCGGAAGAGGCTTTTCTATTTGGGGAGTTTGTTATTCTTCCGTAGCCGGTACTACGACTTTCTTGTTCTTCATCATGTTGTATGCAATCGGAGATGCAATGAACAGTGAAGACAATGTACCGATAACTACACCGAGAATCATTGCGAATGCGAAGCTGCGGATTGAATCACCACCGAGGATGAAGATACACAGCAATACGATTAATGTACTCAATGATGTATTAATGGTACGGGCCAGTGTAGTGTTCAGAGAGTCGTTGAACAACATGCGCTTGTCACGTTTCGGGTACAAGCCGAAGAACTCGCGCACACGGTCGAAGATTACCACCTTGTCATTAATAGAGTAACCGATAGCCGTCAGGATAGCACCGATGAATGTCTGGTCGATTTCCAGTGAGAACGGCAGGATACCCCAGAACAGTGAGTAGGCACCGATAATCATAATGGTGTCACTTGTCAAGGCTACGATAGAACCGATACTGTAAGCAATGTTGCGGAAGCGGATTAAGATGTATAAGCCGATTGCAATCAATGCCAATACTACAGAGTAGATAGCGCCTGTCTTGATGTCGTCCGCGATACTCGGACCTACCTTCTGTGAACTTACGATGCTACCACCTGTGTGGTTGTCGCGGTCAATGAAAGTTTCCAATGTAATGTTCTGAGTCAGTACCGGTTTCAATGTCTCGTACAGATATGCTTCGATTTCCGAGTCCACATTGTTACCTGCATCTTCGATGCGGTAGTTTGTGCTGATACGTACTGTTTTCTTGTCTGTACCGATAGCGATTACACTGACGTTAGCATCACCGAACTTGCTGGAAATCAGTTCGCGTACTTGTTCCGGTTCAACCGGGTTTTCGAACTGTACCTTGAAGTTACGTCCACCGGTGAAGTCGATGCTCTGACTCAAGCCGCGGATAGCAAACGAACCGATGCAAACAATGATAATTGCGCTGACGATAATCATGGATCTCTTGTTGGTTCCCATGAAGTCGAAATGCGTATTGGCCATCAGATTCTTTGAAATCTTGGTCGTAAATGTCAGGTTCAACCACTTGTCTTTGTTCATGAAGTGTTCATAAACAATACGAGTAATGAACACTGCGGTAAAGAAGGATATCAAGATACCGATAATCAATGTCGTAGCAAAACCACGAATCGGACCAGTACCGAAGTTGAATAGGATGATACCTGTGATGATGGATGTCAAGTTAGAGTCGAAGATGGCCGAGAATGCGTTGGAATAACCGTCAGCAAGTGCTTTCTTCACTGCCTTGCCTGCACGAAGCTCTTCTTTTGTACGTTCATAGATAAGTACGTTCGCATCCACTGCCATACCCAGTGACAATACCATACCGGCTATACCGGACATTGTCAACGCAGCCTGGAAGGATGAAAGGACACCCAGTGTGAAGAAGAAGTTGAGGACTAATGCGCAGTTGGCAACCATACCCGGGATGAAGCCGTACATGGAGCACATGTAAATCATCAACAGAATCAGCGCTACAACGAATGAGAAAATACCTGCGTTGATAGATTCCTGACCCAGTGACGGACCAACGATATCTTCCTGTACGATGTGAGCCGGAGCCGGCATCTTACCTGATTTCAATACGTTTGCCAAGTCTTTGGTCTGTTCCGGAGTGAAGTTTCCGGAGATTTCAGAATGTCCGCCGGTAATTTCTGTATTTACATTCGGTGCGGAATATACATAATTATCCAATACGATAGCAATAGCGCGGCCGATGTTCTGTTTGGTCAACTGTGCCCAACGACGTGCACCGTCATTGTTCATAGCCATAGTAACTATCGGTTTGCTGTATTGGTTGAATTCGTCTTTTGCATCTGTGATAACATCACCTTCCAACGGAGCCTTGCCGTTGCGTTCTGTCACTTTGATGGCATACAGTTCGAATGTCTGTTTTTTCTTGTCAAAGTCAGCGGCAGATACACCCCATTTCAGACTAAGGTCTTTAGGCAGTTCGGCTTTCACTTCCGGCATCGCCAGGTATTTGTTGATGTCGGCAGTGTCTTTGTAGTTGGCATAACCGATAACAGGACCCTGTCCGCTGGAATTCAACTGAAGCATTGACAACAGAGGATATTGCTTTTTGATTTCTTCCATGTTGACGGCTGCTTTGTCTTCAGCGGCTGCATCACCTTTCAAGGCGGCTGCAAGGCTGTCGGCAGCGCTTACAGCTTTTTCCTCAACCGGAGTAGCTTCGGTAAGGGCTGCTTCAATAGTATCTGTATCAGCTGTTGTTCCTTCTGTTAAAATACCACGCAATTTAGCGTCTGCAGATTGCATGGCAGGAAGAATTTCTTTAGCTGTATATGTTTCCCAAAATTCCAGATTAGCCGAACCTTGGAGAAGTTTTCTCACGCGTTCTGGTTCTTTAATACCCGGCAATTCTACCATGATGCGACCCATTTTGTCTTCCAGGCTTTGGATGTTCGGCTGAACGACACCAAAACGGTCGATACGGGTACGAAGAACGTTGAATGAGTTTTCAACTGCGGCTTTTACTTCTGCTCTTAGTACTTTTTCAACTTCAGCATCTGTTGATTTCTGGTTAACTTTATCTTTCAACTGTTGTGTTGCGAAGAGTTCGGAAAGTTTTGCGTCCGGAGCAATTTTGTGGTATTCTCTGATGAATAGGGTGATAACATCATCCTGACTGTTGACAGCCTGTTTTGCAGCTGTCGCCAATGCGTTGTTGAAAGCTTCATCCGGCTTGTTGTCTGCCAATGCTTTGATAACATCAGGTATGGAAACTTCAAGGATAACGTTCATACCACCTTTCAGGTCCAAACCTAAACTAATCTCCATCTCACGACAATCTTTCAGCGTCCAGTTACCCAGCCATACTTTCTCGTTGGAGAGAGAGTCGAGGTAGTCCTGTTCCACTTTCGGGTCGCCGTTCGCAATTTCTTTCGCCTTGTTGGTATAATGGCGTGTTACGAAGGAGAAGGAGAGGTAGAACACGCATACCAGCGTGAGTAATACCGCAAAAACCTTTACAAATCCTTTGTTTTGCATTTTACTTTTAATTTATGATGATTACTTTTTTAATTTAATTTTCAGTTAAATTCTGTCGTACACAAGTGCTTTTTGCCGCATACAAGGCTGCAAATATAGTTTTTTTTTCACATTTATATGTAAGAAGCCCTCAAATATTTGATGTTTAAGGGCTTTTTTGCAGAATTATTTCATTCCTCTGTTTTTCAGTAGCGGTTCCAGGCTCGGCTCTGCTCCGCGGAAATTCTTGTAAAGTACCATCGGGTCTTCGCTGTCGCCCTTTTCCAATACGTTGTGGCGGAACAAGTCGGCAGTGTTCTTATCAAAAATTCCGTGTTCTTTAAAGGCTTCGAAAGCGTCGTTGTCCAATACATTCGCCCACAGGTAGCTATAGTATCCGGCAGCGTATCCGCCGATGATGTGGTTAAAGTAAGTGACACGGTAGCGGGGGGCTATTTCGGGGATAAGGCCGAGCTTGTCCATGGCTTCTTTTTCGAAAGAAAGCATGTCTATATTCTTTACATCTGTTACGGTGTGCAAGTTCATGTCGAGGATGGCGGCAGCCAGCAATTCGGTGGTCATGAAGCCCTGATTGAAAGTCTTCTGTTGCAGTATCTTTTCGATGATTTCGTTGGGTATCACTTCTCCTGTCTGATAATGTTTGGCATACATTTTCAGTACTTCCGGTTCGGTAGCCCAGTGCTCGTTGATTTGTGAAGGAAGTTCTACAAAGTCGCGCACTACGTTTGTGCCGGACGTTCCTTTGTATTCGCATTTGGTCAGCAGTCCGTGCAGGCCATGTCCGAATTCGTGGAACAATGTCTCTACTTCATCCATTGTCAGCAGGGAAGGAGTGTCGCCTACCGGTTTGGTGAAGCTGCAGACGTTGCATACTAGCGGACGGGTTGCCCCCTGTTGTTCGCGGTAGTTGCTCATCCATGCACCGCCGCTTTTGCCGGCACGCGGGAAGTAGTCAACATAGAAGATACCGAGTTGTGAACCGTCTGCATCTTTTACTTCAAAGACTTCTACGTCAGGATGATAGGTTGGGATGCCTTCGAGCTTGCTCAGGGTGATGCCGTATAGCTTGTTGGCTACCGCAAATGCGCCTTCGCGTACGTTCTCCAGTTTGAAGTAGGGTTTTGTATCTTCTTCAGACAGGTTGTATTTCTCTTTCCGCAGTTTCTCGGTATAATACCACCAGTCCCATGCTTCCAGTTTTTCGCCTTTGCCTTCTTTGTCCATCAATTTTTGAAGTTCCTCCGCTTCCGCTTTCGCTTTCGGCAATGCATAGCTCCAGAGGTTGTTCAAAAGTTCCATTACGTTGGTGGCGTTCTTTGCCATTGTTTCGTCCAGGACGAAGTTGGCGTAGCAGTCGAAACCTAATAAATTGGCTTTTTCCAGACGGAGAGAAACGATTTTGCGGATATTCTCTTTATTGTCGTTTTCATTGTTGTTGTTTCCCCGGTTGATGTAGGCTTTGTACATTTGTTCGCGGAGCGGACGGCTTTCGGAATATTGTAGGAAAGGCAGACGACTGGCATTGTGCAGGGTAAACAGCCATTTGCCTGGTTGTCCGGCTGCTTTTGCTTCTTCGGCTGCGCTTTGGCGGAACCATTCGGGCAGGCCGACCAAATCTTCCTCTTTATCAACGAAGAGTTGGAAAGCATTATTCTCGTTCAATACATTGTTGCTGAAAGTGATGCCGAGTGTGGAAAGTTCCTTGTTGATTTCACGGAGACGGACTTGTTTCTCTGCGCTGAGGTTGGCTCCCGAACGGACAAATCTCTTGTAGGTTTTATCCAGCAAACGTGCCTGTTCTGTTGTCAGGTTCAATGAGTCTTTCTGCAAGTACACGTTGTTCACACGCTTGAACAGTTTCTCATTCAGTGAGATATTATCCTCATGTTCCGAAAGGACCGGAGCCATTTTCATGGAAAGTTCGGTGAGGGCGTCGGTGGTCTCCGCATCTGTCATATTGAAGAAGATAGCACTTACGCGGTCAAGGATAGGCGCGCTGTTATCCAGGGCTGCAATTGTATTCTCGAAAGTCGGGATTTCCGGGCTTTCGATGATAGCTTCTATATTTTGGTTCTGCTCCTCGATACCTTTCAGGAAGGCAGGCTCGTAGTGTTCCAGCTTAATCTTGTCGAAAGAAGGAACACCATACTGGGTTTGAAACTCTGTAAAGAAAGGATTGCTTTCTGTTTTCGTAGCACAGGAGTACATCATACAACTTACTGCTAAAATGGTTAGTGTTTTTTTTATCATCATATGTGTTTTATATTAGAGTTCACAGTTCTTATCGCTTGCTGATATAGCACCAGATAGGGTAGTGGTCGGAAGCTTTGATTGACTGGTCTACGGTGCAATTATAAGCTTTCAGGTTGGGGCTTATCAGGATATTGTCGATTCGGAAATAGAACTTGTTCTGATTATAGGAAATCCCCAGCCCCTTGCCGGAGTGGGTAAATGCGTCGTCCAGCTTTTGGGTCAGGATACGGTGTGTGTACGAGATGGAACCCTCGTTGAAGTCACCGCACGCAATAATGGTCGGATATTTGCTTTCCGCTACATATTTGGCTACGGAGTCTGCTTGTGACGCACGGATGGCCGATGCTTCCGCGAGCTTCCTGACTAGTTGCCGAAGTCCGGTTTTCACCTTTTGCGCATTCGGGTCTTTTATCATGTCTTCGTAGATTCCTCTGTCTTCCTTGGTGAGCTTGTTTGATTCCAAGTGGTTGTTTATCAACATAATCGTGTCGTTGTTTACATTCAGTACGTATTTCATGGAACCGTTATAACTGCTTTCGTACCTGATGGGACGTGCGGATAGTATGGGGAATTTGGAGAAACAGGCTAGCTGTACCTCTCCTCTTCCTTGCTGGCGGATAGACTGGTAAGGATAGGCTTTCAGCGCTTTCTTCACGTCCTGCTCCGTTAGAAATTTCTTGTTGGTGGCTGTATTATATTCCTGCAGGCAGATAATGTCGGCTTTGCTATTTGCCAGATACGACAGGATAGGGTTTTCCCCGTCTTTCTTTTCCATATGATTAAAACTCATTACGTTGTAGGATAGAAGTTTGATGCTTCCTTCAGGGATTGTTTTGGTGGTGGAATTGAAAGGGATATACGTCCGAATTTGCGGAATACAAACCAGAAAACCGATGATTGGCAATAACGCGTAGCGGTAATTGATAAATGCCCAAAAAATAAGGAACAGGAAGTTGACAGCCAGAAATATCGGGAACGCAAGTCCGAGACTGGAAGCAAGCAGGTTTGCTTTGGGACTGAGATAAGGGCTATACGCACTTAATATCAACGTTCCCACAAAGAAAGCGTTGATGGCCAGTATCAGAAATGCGACAATTTTGCCTATATGTTCCATTCTTTTATCTTTTGCTTGCGTCGAACAAGCTTTTCTTTTCTTCTGTAGTCAGACTGTCGTAACCGGACTTTTTCAGTTTTTCCAGAATGCGGTCTACTTCGTCGGACTGTGCTTTCTTGCGGGCATTGTAATCGTAATCCTTCTCACGACCGGTAGCACTGTTGCCGTAGTGTACTTTCATTTTGGGCTTTCGTTTCCATGTTTTCTTTTGGAACAGAAAAATGAAACCATCCAGAATCCGGTTAATCCAAGAAGTTAAATCAACGCCTTTACTCAGACTTGCGGCAAACCAAAGTCCGGCGAGCGCACCGCCTAAATGGGCGATATGTCCGCCTGCGTTGCTGGAGGTGATGGATAATACATCAATGCCGATAACGATTAACGCCAGGTATTTGAGTCGGATAGCGCCGAACAGGAAGAGTTGTACCCGGTAGTTTGGTTCACGGTATGCCGTTGCTGCTACGATAGCCAGTACGGATGCCGATGCACCGACTAGTGTGGAGCCCGCCACCTGCGAACTGAATAAAGGAAATGCATTGTAGGCGACCATATATAATAAACCGCCGCAGATACCGCCCAATACATACAAACCTCTCAGATGCTTTGCCGAGAAGAAGTAGAGAAACAGACTTCCGAACCAGTACAGCCATAGCATATTGAACAGGATATGTAGGATGCCCGCATGCATGAACATATAGGTGAACAGTGACCACGGCTGATGGATAAAGCCGATAAACGATGCCGGCAGGGCAAAAATATTGAATATATCAAGGATATTGAAATTGAATAGTTGCAGGAAAACATTAACCAGTGCGCCGATAATAAAAATACCGACGTTAATATAGATCAGTTGGATAAAAATGTTTCCTCTTCTGAATGTTTCTTTTAAATCAGCTATAATATGTCCCATTGTTATTGCTTTTTTTTCTCCAATATAAAATCAGCATCAGTCCGAACAACATTCCCCCCAGGTGGGCGAAGTGAGCGATATTATCTCCGGCACTATCGGCTAGTCCCGCCCATAATTCGATTGCGGCATATCCGATAACAAAGAATTTCGCTTTGATAGGGAAGGGTAGCGGGAAGACGAACAGGCGGTTGTCGGGAAACAACATACCGAATGCCAGCAAAATGGCGTAGACCGCTCCTGAAGCACCTACGGTAGTCATCATATTCAGAAATTCTTCCATGGGGATGATTCCCGTACCTATGTTTACTTGTGCGTAATGGCTCAGTTCCGTCACATACTGGATATACTGCACTCCTTCCTGAATAAGCCCTGCACCGATGCCGCAAAGGATATAGTAAAACAGAAAACGTTTCGGTCCCCAAGTTTGTTCGAGAATCGAACCGAACATGAAAACGGCGAACATATTGAAGAAAATGTGGCTGAATCCGCCGTGCATGAACATATAAGTGATAAGTTGTGCCGGATTGAAATCGCTTGCAAGGAAAAAATGCAATCCCAGATAATTCGTTAAGTCTATACCGTATCGTTGGGCAACGAATGTACCGAAAAATACCAGTACATTGATAATTATCAAGTTTTTAGTTACAGTTGGCATCATTTTAATTTCTGAATATTTAGATAATAAACGCAAAAGTACGAATAAATTCTGTTTTAAAGCATGAAAAAGACTTCCTATTAGCTCTTTTTCAATAATTTGCTGCGTTTTTTTTATGTTTTTATTTGATATGTTGTTTTGTTCGGTTATATTTGTGAAATCAATTCCTTGAAAGATAATCTTTTGTGTAACATATATATTAATTAATCATTCACGTATTATGAATAAGTCTGAACTTATCAGCGCAATGGCTGCTGAATCTCAAATGAGCAAAGCCGATGCAAAAAAAGCACTTGATGCTTTCATCACTTCAGTTACTAATGCTATGAAAGCTGGCGAAAAAGTATCCCTCGTTGGTTTTGGTACTTTCTCTGTAAGCGAAAGGGCTGAAAGAACTGGTATTAACCCTTCTACAAAGGCAACTATTACTATTCCTGCAAAGAAAGTAGCTAAGTTTAAAGCTGGTGCTGAATTGTCTGCAGCTGTTGAATAAGACATATAGTTGAAAGAAATTGGAAAGAGGAGACGTGATGCGTCTCCTTTTTTTGTATCTTTGCGCGCAAGAAACAACTTGATTATGAAGATAGAAGATAAAATTGTAGCGTCCGTCATTAGCGGACTGAAGGCACTCTACGGTCAGGAAGTCCCTGAAAAGATGGTGCAAATCCAAAAGACCAAAAAAGAATTTGAAGGACATCTGACGCTGGTTGTGTTCCCTTTTCTGAAAATGTCGAGAAAAGGCCCGGAACAGACGGCGCAGGAAATTGGCGAATATCTGAAGGCTAACGAACCAGCAGTGGCTGCCTTTAACGTGATAAAAGGGTTTCTGAACCTGACTATCGCATCAGCTACGTGGATTCAGTTGCTGAATGAGATTCAGGCTGACGAACAATATGGTCTGGTAAAAGCTACCGAAACTTCGCCGTTGGTGATGATTGAATATTCTTCTCCGAATACGAACAAGCCGCTTCACTTGGGACACGTGCGTAACAACCTTTTGGGTAACGCATTGGCTAACATTGTGGCTGCAAACGGCAACAAGGTGGTAAAGACCAATATCGTTAACGACCGTGGCATCCATATCTGTAAATCCATGTTGGCATGGAAGAAATACGGCAACGGTGAAACTCCTGAGACTTCCGGCAAGAAAGGCGACCATCTGGTAGGTGATTATTATGTATCTTTCGATAAGCATTATAAGGCGGAAGTTAAGGAACTGATGGCTGGATATACAGCACAGGGAATGAATGATGAAGAGGCGAAGGCGAAAGCGGAAGCTGCTTCCCCATTGATGCAGGAAGCCCGTGAAATGCTTGTGAAGTGGGAAGCAGGTGACCCGGAAGTACGCGGATTGTGGGAGATGATGAACAACTGGGTATATGCCGGTTTCGATGAAACCTACAAGAAGATGGGTGTCAGCTTCGACAAGATATATTATGAATCCAACACCTATCTTGAAGGAAAAGAGAAAGTGATGGAAGGACTGGAGAAAGGTTTCTTCTTCAAGAAGGAAGACGGCTCTGTGTGGGCTGACCTGACTGCTGAAGGGCTGGACCATAAGTTGCTTCTCCGTGGTGACGGCACATCTGTTTACATGACGCAGGACATCGGCACAGCTAAACTCCGTTTTGCCGATTATCCCATTGACAAGATGATTTATGTAGTGGGTAACGAACAGAACTATCATTTCCAGGTGCTTTCTATCCTGCTTGACAAGCTCGGCTTCGAGTGGGGCAAGAATCTGGTTCATTTCTCTTACGGAATGGTGGAACTGCCGGAAGGTAAGATGAAATCCCGTGAAGGTACGGTGGTGGATGCTGACGACCTGATGGAAGAGATGATTTCCACTGCCAAAGAAACTTCGCAGGAACTGGGCAAACTGGACGGCTTGACACAGGAAGAAGCGGATGATATTGCCCGTATCGTCGGTTTGGGTGCTTTGAAGTATTTCATCCTGAAAGTGGACGCCCGTAAGAACATGACGTTCAACCCGAAAGAATCTATTGACTTCAACGGCAACACAGGACCGTTCATCCAATATACCTATGCCCGTATCCAGTCCGTACTTCGTAAGGCTGCCGAATCGGGAATCGTGATACCCGAGCAGATTCCTGCCGGTATTGAATTGAGTGAAAAAGAAGAAGGACTGATTCAAATGGTTGCCGATTTTGCCGCTGTTGTCAAACAGGCAGGCGAGGACTACAGCCCGTCTATCATCGCCAATTACACCTACGACCTGGTGAAAGAATACAATCAGTTCTACCACGACTTCAGTATTTTGCGCGAAGAGAACGAAGCGGTGAAGGTGTTCCGTGTCGCTCTGTCGGCAAATGTAGCTAAAGTGGTTCGTTTGGGTATGGGCCTGTTGGGCATCGAAGTTCCTTCACGAATGTAAGAACAATCGGATATTTATCTGAAAAAAACAGGGTGCCGGTCTCACGTTGACCGACACCCTGATTTTTTTTATTTCTTCTTCGCAGTCCGTTTTCCTCGTTTGAAGGAAGACGTTTCCCCTTTTTCGTCCTGTATCTTGATTAGTTCCAAACAACTTTGCAGGCTCAAATCCTGTGGAACGATATCTTTAGGAATCTTATAGTTATTGCCCTTATAAGTAATATAAGGTCCGTAACGACCATTCAGAATTTCCAGCTCCGGTTCTTCTTCAAACTTCTTGATGTGGCGTTCGGCTTCCTTCTGGCGTTTTTCGAGAATCAGTTGTTCTGCCTCTTCCAAAGTGATTACCATCGGGTCCATTGTTTTCGGTAGTGATACATATACCTTATTATGCAAAACATAGGGACCGAAACGGCCGATACCTACACTGACTGTCTTTCCTTCATACTCGCCCAGTGTACGGGGAAGTTTGAATAATTCGAGAACTTCTTCCAAAGTGATGGTTTCTATGGACTGTCCTTTCTTCAATTGGGCAAACCGTGGCTTTTCTTCATCTTCTACCGTACCGATTTGTGCCATAGGACCGAAGCGCCCAATCTTTACCGAAACAGGCTTGCCGCTTTCCGGGTCTTCTCCCAAGATGCGTTCGCCTACCTTGTGTTCTGTCTTGATAGCCAATGTGTTTTCTACCGACGGATGGAATTTATCATAGAAAGTCTTCATGATGGAAGTCCATTGCACGCCGCCTTCCGCAATCTCGTCGAAATCTTTTTCCACACTTGCCGTAAAGTTGTAGTCCAGAATGTCCGGGAAGTATTCAGTCAGGAAGTCGTTTACCACTATACCCGTATCCGTAGGGAACAGCTTGGACTTTTCGGCACCGGTGATTTCGGAATGGTTCTCGTCCTTAATCTGATTGTCTTTCAGGATCATCACATTAAAGTTGCGTTCTTCTCCGTCCTTGTTTCCCTTTTCTACATATTCGCGCTGTTGGATGGTCGAGATGGTAGGTGCATACGTAGACGGACGTCCGATGCCCAACTCCTCCAACTTGCGTACCAGGCTGGCTTCCGTATAGCGTGGTGGGCGCTGGCTGAAACGTTCGGTGGCGATGATAGGGCCGTGTTCCAGTTTCTGTCCCTTTTTCAAAGGGGGCAACAGGCGGCTTTCATCTTCCTGCTCACTGTCATCGTCATAAGATTCACGGTAGACGCGTAAGAAGCCGTCGAACTTGATTACTTCGCCGACAGCAGTAAACACATCGCTGCTGCCACTTATCATGATGGTTGCGGTTGTCTTTTCCAGTTCCGCGTCCGCCATCTGTGAGGCGATGGTACGTTTCCATATCAGTTCGTACAGTTTCTTTTCCTGTGGTGAGCCTTCTATGGTCTGGTTTTCCATATACGTTGGACGGATAGCCTCATGCGCTTCCTGTGCGCCTTTGGTCTTTGTCTCAAAATGGCGCGGATGCACATAGCGGTCGCCCATCATTTTGACGATGGCGTCTTTGCTGCCTATCGTTGCAAATTCCGACAGGTTGACGGAGTCCGTACGCATATAAGTGATGAATCCCGACTCGTACAGACGTTGTGCAAGCATCATGGTCTGTGCTACGGTATATCCCAGTTTACGGGCGGCTTCCTGTTGCAATGTAGACGTAGTGAACGGTGCGGGTGGCGTTTTCTTTACCGGACGGGTGGTAATATCTTCGATAGCAAAATTAGCTCCCTGGCAAGTTTCGAGGAAAGCCTTTGCCTCTTTTTTGGTTTTGATACGGCGCACTAGTTCGGCTTTCATTTCCACCGGTTTTCCGTCAGTGTCGGGCACCAGGAAAACGGCGACCACCCGATAGGCTGCTTCCGATTTGAAAGCGTGGATTTCGCGCTCGCGCTCTACAATCAGGCGGACGGTAACCGACTGTACGCGTCCTGCCGAAAGTGCCGGTTTCACTTTTCTCCAGAGTACGGGAGACAGCTCGAAACCTACGATGCGGTCCAGGATACGTCGTGCCTGCTGTGCATTCACGAGGTTGATGTCGATATCGCGTGGTTGTTCAATAGCTTTTAGAATAGCGTTTTTCGTAATTTCATGGAATACGATTCGTTTTGTGTTTTCCGGTTTCAGTTTTAAGACCTCATACAGATGCCAGGCAATAGCCTCTCCCTCGCGGTCCTCATCGGATGCGAGCCATACGGTTTCCGCCTCTTTCGCTTCTGCTTTCAGTGTGCTGACCAAAGCCTTTTTGTCTGCCGGAATTTCGTAGTTGGGCTTAAAATTCTTCTCTACGTCGATGCTGAAGTCTTTCTTCTTCAGGTCGCGTATGTGTCCGTAACTTGAAAGGACTTTAAAATCTTTCCCAAGAAACTTTTCAATCGTTTTTGCTTTTGCCGGAGACTCGACAATGACAAGGTTTTTCTGCATAATTCTTTCTTTTATAATGGCTTGTACCACAATATTCGGGGACAAAAGTAGAAAAAAAGATTTTCCTTACCTTATATTATAAGGAGATTCTAATGTTTTTTTGGAAAAAACAGGTTTTGAGCACTCTGCATTTCGTTTGTATGTGCAACGAATTAGGAGAGAAATCTTCTGCTGCCGGGGTGAATTTAATATAAAACAGTTTTATTTAAAGAGAATTTCCTATATTTACGCCCCTGTATGGTATTATGCGGCTACTTATGAGAAAAATTCTATTCGAAATATATCTATTGTTCGTCTTTATAGGAGTCACAACGCCTGTCCAGGGCCAGTCTCCTTATTATTACTACAAACAACTCGGCATTAAAGAAGGGCTTTCACAATCGAAGGTACAATGTGTTTTAAATGACCACAGGGGTTATCTTTGGATTGGTACGGAATCGGGGTTGAATTGCTACGACCGAGATTATCTGAAACAGTATTTGCATCGGCCTGGCGACGAAAGCACGCTGCCTTCCAACAACATCACTTTTATTGCCGAAGATTCCTTATGCAATCTTTGGGTAGCAACGATGACCGGCATTTGCCTCTATGACAGGGGAAGTGATAGTTTCAGAACCTTGTCGGACAATGGCAAACCGGTTTATGTGGCTTCCCATTTGCTGGTGGAGGGAGGAATCTTGTTCGGAGGTTCGGGTGCGATTTATAAATATGTGTATGGCACCAGCAAACTGGAACCTTTGTACTATACCAAAGACCCCGCTTGCTACAATCCCTTTTGGCAGATGATACGCTATGACGAAGAGAATATTTTGCTCAATTCGCGTTGGCACGGCATATATTCCTTCAATATAAAGAGCCGTGAAATGAAAAAGATAGAATCGTCTGCCGGAAAGAACTATACCTGTATCTACCTGGACTCTCACAAGCGTCTGTGGGTAAGTGTCTATGGCAACGGGCTGTATTGCTATCAGGAAGGCCGGCTGATAAAACACTTCATGGCATCCAATTCTCCTTTGACGTACGATGTCATCCACGACATTACGGAGAAAGACAATCAGCTTTGGGTGGCTACCGACGGAGGCGGAATCAATATCATTTCGTTAGACGATTTCTCATTTGCCAGTATTCAGCAGAAGCAGGACGATGTTCACTCCTTTCCTGCCAACACCATCTACCGCCTTTATCTGGACTCGGCCAATAATATGTGGGCAGGCAGCATCCGGAGAGGGTTGATTGGCATAAAGAATGTGTATGCGTGTTCCTATCAGAATGTTCCTTTCGGCAATCTGTACGGGCTGAGTAACCAGACTATCAACAGTTTCTTTCAGGACAGTGACGGAATTGTATGGGTGGGAACCGACGGCGGAGGTATCAACCGGTTTGACCCGGCTACGGGGACTTTCAAGCATTATCCTGCCACAAGATATGAGAAAGTTGTATCTATGGTAGAATATTCTCCCGACGAGCTGCTGTTTTTTTCTTTCAACAAGGGGCTTTTCATCTTCCACAAGCAGACGGGGCAGGTACGTCCCTTTGTGCTGGTTGACAAGAAAATGAATGAACAGACCTGTGTCAACGGATTCTCTGTCAATATCCAACGGATAACTGAGAATAAAATTCTTTTCAGCGCCCAGCATATTTTCATCTATGATATTGCCAGCCGCCGATTTGACATAGTTGCCACTATGGGAAAGGAGTACGAACGTCATTCTCCACTGATTATAGCTACGAAAGGCGCGAAGACATATCTTTCCGATTTGAAGAGCATCTGTGAGTATGATGCTTCGGAAGGTACTTTCCGTACGATTTACCGGGGACCCTATATCATCAATGATGTTTCGATGGATCAGGACGGTGTTTTCTGGCTGGCTTCTACGGAAGGCCTGGTGCGTTACGACCCGCAGACGGGAAAGAGTGAACTGATAAATACAAGCTTGTTTCGCGACGCATCTTCCGTTGTTGCCGACAACCAGTACCGCATCTGGATAGGGACGAGACGCCATTTGTTTGTGTACTCCTCCCGTACCCGCAATTTTACGACCTTAGAGGAGGTAGACGGGGTATTGCCCAACGAATACATCTTTCACGCTACCCTCCTTGCCCGAAACGGCGATGTCTTTATCGGCGGCACCACGGGCATGACGGTGGTGAACGCCGCCGTCCATTTTGATACCGAGGCGGATTATAAGGTCGAACTGTTGGATGTGTTATTAAACGGCCTGCCCGTCCCATTGTCCGAAGAGCGGCACGAAACGGCCGAGACCATTCGGATTCCCTGGAACTTCTCTTCCCTGCAACTGAAAGTCTTGTTGAACAAAGGCGATGTATTCCGCAAAAACTTCTTCCGCTTCAAGATAGAAGGGCTCGACCAGGAATTGGCAAGTTCCAATTCGAACTCATTGGTTATTAACTACCTCCCGATAGGAGAACATACGATAACCGCTTCCTATTATACCCGCGACGGGGGATGGAGTGCGAAACGTCCCGTCCTGCACATCGTGGTCACTCCGCCGTGGTGGAGAACCGGTTGGTTTTACATCGGATTGTATATCTTGTCGGGAGTTGCCGCCTACAGCATTGCCTATTACTTCTACCGCAAGAAGAAAGCCAAGCAGGAGCGGGAGATTATGCGTCTGAAAAGCAGGATGTACGAAGAGAAGATTAATTTCCTGACAAACATCAGCCATGAGCTTCGTACTCCCCTTACGCTGATTTGCGCACCGTTGAAGCGTATTATCAACCGGGAGACGGACAGGCAGGAGGTGGAAAAACTGCTGGTCCCCATTTATAAACAGGCGTATCAGATGAAGAGTATCATTGATATGGTGCTCGATGTGAGGAAGTTGGAAGAGGGAAAAGATATGCTTCATATCCTGCCGCATCGTTTGAATGAGTGGGTGCGGTGTGTCGGCGATAAATTTGCCGATGAATATCGTGTGAAGGATATCCGGCTGGAATATGAACTGGACGAGCGCATAGGGCAGGTTCCTTTCGATGAGAACAAGTGTGAGTTTGTTCTTTCCAATTTCCTGATGAATGCGTTGAAGTTCAGCGAGCCGGGCACCACTACTACGCTGATTACCACGTTGTCGGAAGAGAGAGACCGGGTACGGATTTCCGTCAGGGATGAAGGGATGGGGCTGAATATGGTAGACATGGATTCTCTTTTCTCCAGTTTCTACCAGGGAGCGCACGAGAAAGGCGGAAGCGGCATCGGGCTATCCTATGCAAAGAGCCTCATCACACACCACAGAGGTAAGGTGGGGGCTTCGAATGCGACGGGAAAAGGGGCGGTGTTTTATTTTGAGCTACCGTTGTCTGCGAGCACGTCCGGACAGCCTATGGCGGTTCCGGCGGAAACCGCCATAGGCGGTGTGGAAGTGAATGAGCCGGATAAAATTGATTACGACTTCCTCAAAACCTATTCGGTGATGGTGGTGGAGGACACTCCCGAGCTGCGTAGCTATCTGAAAGAGACGCTGAGCAATTATTTCATCCGTGTGTATGTTGCCAAAGACGGCAAAGAGGGATTGGAGCAGATTAAAGACCGGTTGCCCGATATCATCATCAGCGATGTGATGATGCCCCGGATGAATGGTTTCGAACTTTGTCGGGAAGTGAAGACTAATCTGGAAATCAGCCATATTCCTTTTATCTTGCTGACCGCCTATCATAATTCGCAGAATATGTGCACCGGCTATAAGACCGGAGCCGACGCCTTCCTGCCGAAACCGTTCGAAGTAGACGGTCTGCTGGCACTGGTTCACAATCAGTTGAGGCAGCGCGAACAGATACGGGCAAGGTATAAGGATGATAAGTTGCTGATGCAGAAAGAGATGAGTTTCAGCAATGCCGATGAGACCTTCCTGCTGAGACTGAATGCGCTGATTGCGGATAACATGAGCAATCCGGAGTTGGATGTGGCCTTTATGGCTACCAATATGTGCATCAGCCGTTCCTTGCTGTTCAATAAGGTGAAAGCCATTACGGGTATGGGGATTGTAGACTATGTGAACAAACAGCGCATCGAGCGGTCGATTGTATTGCTTACCACTACCACCATGAGCATTACCGAAATCTCCGAGATGGTCGGCTTCTCCTCTTTGCGTTATTTCAGTAAGGTGTTCAAGTCAATCAAGGGAGAGATTCCTTCTGCTTACCGAAAGCAGGATAAGTAAATTGCACGGATGCATTTTCTTTTCCGCCGGTTGCTTGTCGGGACATCATCGGTTGGGTATGTTTATTGCGTCCCACTATAGTGGAACGAAAAAACAATGGAAGGAAAAGGGATTCTGATTGGGTAACGGATAAACTTTGATATGAAGTGAGGCCGACTCGAAACAAAAAGAGGAATGAAAGTCATAGAAGGTACTTCTACGCTCCCATCCCTCCTCTTTTGGAAGTTCCTAAAAACTTGGTTCTTACCTTAAAACCTATTTATCTAATCGGGTTATTTTCACCCAGTCGATTTCCATGATGGCAGGCAGGTTGGCATCGTCGATGGGGCCTGCCCACGAGCCTGGTCTGTCTCCTCCCAGTCCCATGTTGAGAATGAGATAGAAGGACGAGTCTTTGGTAAACGGCCATTGTTTCATTTCTGCTTCATTCTCCAGTTTCAGGTTCGAATAAGAGAAAGTCTCCTGTCCGTTGACGAAGAAGGTCAGCTTGTCTTCACTCCATTCCACGGCGTAGACATTCCAGTCCTGGTAATTGCAGGTAATTTGTGCAGTATTGGAGGGGTTCTTGATGTTCAAATCATACGTGTAGTGCGTATGTATCGTGTGGTGAATCACCGACTCCTGTTTCACGTGTTCCATGATGTCGATTTCGCCGCAATTCGGCCAGCCGTCGTAGATGTATTTCTTCGGCATCATCCAGATGGCGGGGAATGCACCGTTCGGCGAACTGGTGATTTTGGCTCTCACTTCTACGCGTCCGAAGGTAAAGTCGAATTTGCCTTGTGTTTCGATACCGCCAGCTTTGTATTCATTGCCCACTTTTTCAGCTTTCAGTATCAGTTTGCCATCTTCCACGTAGGCCTGGTCGTAGCTTTCGGACATTTCATCGTTCCAGTCGGAGCCGGCTTTTCGGCAGAGTACCCATTTGATCGGGTCGGGATGGCCGTCTACGTCAAAATCGTCCATGAAAAGTACGTCCTTCATGGGGTCTTCAAACTTGGTCAGCACAATCGTGTAGGTCGTTGTCTGATTGTCTTCGGTGGTGACGGTTACCGTCTGCTCCTGTTTCCAGTTGCCGATAAATTCGGCCGGGTCGGGCGAAATGGTGGCGCCTTCGGTCATCAGCGTATAGGTTACGCCTGTGATGGCATTGGCGTCTTCAATCGCACCGATTTCCACTCTGCGGGTTGTCTGGTCTATCTTTCCATGATAATAGGAGGTCGTATTTGCCGACACATTGTTTACTGCTACGGCAAAGGCTGTGAGTGGATGTTTCTTATCCGAAGTGATGTAATTAGTTTCATCGTCCGAACAGGTAGCTGTGGAAAATCCGATGATTACCATGTTCAGTATAAGTAATATTTTTCTTTTCATCATACTCTTTTCTTTTTATTGATTTTTGAGTTTGTTAGAAGCGATTGCCCGGTTAGGAGAGTTCGGGCAATCACTATCCTTAGAGAATCAGTCTCCCCATACTAATGGAGCGATGTATTCCCATTTAGTCAGTGTGGCACTGCCACCGGAAATGCTCATTGAGAAATTACCGCCATCTTTGGTGTCTGCAAACGGTACTTTATAAGTATCACTTGTGCCGTTGGCGTCTGTCACACCGTCGCTGGTTGCTTTTCCTATGACTGTGCCGTTGAGAATCCATTCCGAATAAATCCATGACTGGGTCGGATCGGTGGCATCGATTGCTTCGCGTATCTCGAATGAGATTACGTTTGGCTTGCTGGTATCTACATCACGGCCGCTATTCTCATTGTATACGTCACCGTTCCACGGTCTTGTACTTAATTGAGTCCGTTTGCCCAAAATATGGAAGCGAAGTTCTACGTTTCCTCCGTCAAATGCTTTTCCGCTCCAAGAGAAGAAGGTGTTCAGATTTGCATCGCCAAGCGGTTCCCAGTAGAAGCTGTAATGGCCCGGCATCAAATTATCCGGTCCGTAGTAAGTACCGCTGATGGCTCTGTTTACTTCGGTAACCACAGGTCTTTGCGGATTCGCTTGTTTTATTTTGATTGTCTTCACTAATGGAGTAGCTCCTTCGGCAGCTTTGGTGCTCAGTACGATGATTCCGGTGCGGACAGAAGAGCCTTCGTGTTCGTCTACATTAATTACGAGGTCGGCAGAACCGTTGAATGAAGTCTCTTCGAAGTGATACCAGTTGTCGTCTGCTTCGTTTTCTTTGGATACTTCCCATTCTGCATTCGATTCTACATGGATGGTGAGTTGCTGAGCCTGTTCGTACATAGCAAACCACTTGCCGTTTTCCGGTGTATCCGGTGTCAGCAATACACCGTTTTGTGTGCATTCTACTTCTTTGGCTATTTTTCCGTGCCGGTCGTAGATGGTTACGATACCGGTACGCTGTTCGCCTGTGTTGGGCGAAGCAGTGACGGTGATTTCTCCGTTCATTTCGCCCGATGCTCCGGATTGGAGGGAGAGCCAGACATCGCCGTCTGTTACTTTAGCAGTCCATTTCTGGTTGCTGAGCACGCTGAATGTTTCGCTGTTTCCTTCCTGGTCAATCATATCTACGCCTTCCACATCCAGGTAAGCAGTACCTTTCTGAGTAAGGACGAATCTTTTTCCTGTCCAATAGTCACTTTTTATGTTGAGCGTGTCTATACGGTCGTCCAATTCGGTGTTTTCTTTGCAGGTGACAGTTACGGTGTAGGTTTCACCTGCCTCACCCGTACTGGGTGAGACGGTGTACCAATCATATTGGCCGAATACTTCCCACGGGTCAGTCGACTTGACTTGGAAGGAGAACGGTTCCGGATTCTTCGCTTGAACCAGGTAGGAATCTTCTACTCTGTAGCGCAGGTCTACCCATTTCTCCGCTTCATTATTATCGCAGCCCTGCAAGAAAGAGAATACGGGCAGCAATGTAGCAAGAGAAAGGCCTGTAATTATTGATTTTCTGATATTTAATCTCATACTTTTAAGTTTTTAGGGTTCGGATATTATTCGACAGGCTCCCATGTGATGGATTTTACAGTGAAATTGGAAGCTTTATTTGTAGTATGCATCCTGAAGTATACAGGTGCTCCCGGTTCGGTTGCATAAGGGTCGGTTATGTTGTTGTCCAGTATGGCAACCTCAACACCATCAATAATCAGTTTAAGAACTAATGCGTTCGAACCTTCTTCTTTGTTGACAACAAGGAATTCGATTTTCTTCACTACATTCGTCTGTTCCGATGTCCAGGTAAATGTTTTCTGAGTCCAGTTTAAGCCTGAACCTCCACAAGTAAAGTTACTTTCTTTATTTGCATAGAAATGTAAATGGAGGTTTGTATTTCCTGAGTTGGGCCACATATTAAACTCAATCCAATCTTCTCCGGTTAAATTGATTGATTCGAAATCGAATGTGAGACGTCCTTTTTTAAATAAAAAGTTGGTAACGATTCCACTGCCATATAAAGTCATGTAGCCGGTTTCCTCATCCACAGCATAGTTGTCCGCTCCTCCTTCTTTCCAGAAAGCAGTACCCTGGTTTACATCGAACGTAATACCGTCAAAGCCGTCAATAACTTCTTTGGTTTTCATAATGATGTGACCCACGCGGTTTACCATCAGGTTATTAGTCGTTGTTGTCGTTATTTTCAATTCTGTTTCACTCAGTGCCTCAGCTCTCAGCCAACTTTGATATTCCTTAGGAACTTCAACTTTCCATTCTTTGTTTGCACGAATCAGCACCGTCTTTTCCATATTATTGCCTGTGCTGGGCATACTGATCGTTGTACTTTCGGGATCTTCTTCCAGTTCAATGATTACTCCATTCTGAGTAACGGTAAAGGTGTATTCTTCAAACTGGGTTTTTACAGTCAGCGTACCTGCTCTCTTGGCACCTGCATTGGCGGGTAATGTCACAGTTACGGTTTCTGCTGTGGCCTCTTCGTTGCCTGTACCCGATGTCTTGTCGATATTGGACAAGAAAGCGGTGGAAGGAATAATTTCCCAAGCCTTGTTGGAGGAAATGGTAAAGGTGATGCTGCCGCCTTCTGTCGGAACCAGTTCGTCGTAAGGAATCACCACCAAATCTTCTTTCGAAGCCTGCTCGATAGTCACCACCTTGCTTTCTTCGATTCCTTCTGCTTTGATGGTCAGTTGGGCTGTACGCGTTTTCTTTCCTTCATTGTTTTCCATCGTTACCACAATCTCCGAAACCAACGAACTGGCTGCACTCATCGAAGGAGTCGGCTTACACCATTGCTGGTCGCTTTCGATGGTCCAGGGAGTGTTGGAACTGATGTTGAACACGACATTGCTTGGCGAAGTAGCCAAAGCGGTGTAAGACTCCAGCGCATCTGTCTGGATATTGAGAGGAGCTTCCGGTTGCGAGTCGATATTGAACTCCTGGCATGATACGAGACTGAATGTGCACAATGCAAGAATCAGTTGCATGAATGTGTTGTTATATAACTTTTTCATATATCTTTTAAATATTGGATTAGACAATTAATTACCATCCTGCATTTTGAGGATTTAAGTTTGTATTCTTGTATAGTTCGCTTTGCGGAATAGGGTAGAGATACATACAGTCTTTCCACGCACGGGTCTCATACAGATTCCTGTAGAAATTAAGGGTGCCGTCCGATTGTCTCTCTATCTTTATTCCGTATAGTTCACGCTGGGTCGTATCGGCAATCTTCCATCTCCGCACATCCCAAAAGCGATGGTCCTCGAAAGCAAATTCCACGCGCCATTCGTTGTAGAGGTGTTCCATGAACTCCTCTTTCCCCATCGAAGGGAGCAACGGCATCTCGGCGTTCTTTCTTACTTCGTTGATAGCCCACAGAGCAGAGTACGGATATGTTTCGTCCGTGTAATTGACATCGTTGAAGGCGTTGACCATAGACTCTGCATACGTGAGCAGGGTTTCCGCATAGCGGTAAATAATCCAATGGTGCTTGCTTTTCGATTCTTTGCCCGGTTCGAAGTTGGTGGCTTCCTGAATGTATCTGCGCAGGAAATAACCCGTAGGCGAACCGCCTTGCGACACGATTCCATCGTCGGCACCCCCTTTGAAGGTTTCGATGGTGTTTTCCTTAAACTCCATTCCATTGGCGAGAATGGTGCGATAGAACCGTTTGTCGCGGTTCTCGTAAGGAGCTTGCGGATTGAAAGCCGGGTCTTCGCAAACCCATCCTGTGTTCTCTAAGGTTACTTTATAACCGTTGACTGTTTCGAATGCGTCCACAAGGTTTTGTGAGGGGAAATTGCCGTAAGAGATGAGGCTGGAACTCCGCACTCCTTCGGTGAAACGAAGCGGGAAGTTTGCCAACTCGAAGTTCAGGTTTTCACTGTTGATTCTCATCAGTACAACTTCTTTGGATTCGAGGTTGTTGGCACTCTCTTGGGGGTCGAGAGAGTAAAGCCCTGTTTGGATGATGTCCAATGCTGCTTTGGCCGACTTTTTCCACAACTCGGTGTCCATAGAAGGATTGTGCAGTTTGCTGGCGGCATACAAAAGTGCTTTTGACTTTACTGCCAGGGCAAAGCCTTTCGTCACCCTGCCGATTTCGGCATACGGTTCGGTGGCATAACTTTCGGGCAGGTGATTGTCGGCAGCAGCCTCGTCGCACTCTTTCACGATGAAGTCGATTACTTCGCCGAACGGCGTCTTGCCGATTGTGTTGGCCTCCTCTTCGGTCAAAACCTGTAAAGGCATGGCGATGTCGCCGTAACGGCGTGCCAGTTCGAAGAAGTAGTGCGCCCGCAGCACTCTGGCTTCGTAGGGAAAATACGCAAGCTGTTTCATCCAGTTCTTGTATTGCCCGTCGTGCTCGTAACGAGTGAAGTCTGTCTGTGCAATTTCTGCGATGAAACTGTTGGCGGCGCGTACACCTTGATAAAGATTCCAGGAGTCGTCGTAGGTTTTGATGGCCGACCAGTTGCCGTTGTTGGTATATTGGATATCGGCTGCTACCGCCCCGAATTCGCCGTCGTCGCTTGCACAATCGCGCATGGCAAGCTGGTTGCCTGCGGGGTTGTTGATTCCGAACGAAACATTCTGCGGCATATATGAGTACACGTTTGTAAGCATTGATTTGCTGGTGTTGAAATACTTATATATGTCTTCTTTCGTCTTCAGGTTGTTTGTCTCGTCAAAGTCGAGATAGTTGCATGAGGCAAAGACCAGCGAAGAAAAAATACTTAAGAGTATGTATTTGGTTCTCATAATGTTCATTGTTACTTTGCATTAAAAATTAAGTTTGATACCTGCCCAATAGCTTCTTGTCGACGGGTAAGCGAGACCAAGTTGCTCGGGGTCGGCAAAATGGATATTGTCTGATGAGAACAGATTGGTTCCTTGTACGAATACTTTCAGGTCGGCAAAGCGTGTTTGCGATTTCGGGAAAGTATAAGCTACCGACAGGTTGCGCAGTTTCAGGAACGAACCGTCGCGGTACCACAGCGAGCTGGCGCGATAGTTGTTCAGATTTTCCTGCGTCGTCAAACGGGGCATGGTGGCGTTGGCTCTGTTTTCCGGTGTCCAGCTTGTTTCTTCGTTGAGGAATGTATGCGAGATATTTCCATTGTTGACAAGCGGTTTATAAAGCGGACTGTTGAGCAATGAAACGGTGACACCTGTCATTCCCTGGAAATCGGCGGAAAGCTCGAACCGTTTGTAGGCAAAGTTCAGGTTGAAACCGAAATAGAAGCGTGGAAGAGACGAGCCGAACATACGCACGACGTCTTTTTCGTCAATGCGGTTATCGCCGTTCTGGTCTTTGTATTTCACATCGCCGGGAGCCACGGTCGAGAAGGTCTGTTGAGGGCTGTTGTTGATTTCTTGCTGGCTGTTGAAGAAACCGATAGCCTCTAAGCCGTACTTCTGACCGACGCGGTTGCCTTTGGTGTACAAATAATCGTATTCCTGATAGGCCTGATTTTCATTGACTATTTCAGAGTTGAGGTAAGACATATTTGCGCCAAGACCATACCGGAAATCACCTATTTGGTCGTTCCAGCTTAAAGAAACGTCCAGTCCTCTGTATTTATAGACACCTTCGTTCACCTGGCCTACGGTAATACCGATAATGCCGGAAGTGGAATTGACACCGGACACAAGGACATCCGAACGTTTTTCGTAGAAACCTTCTACCGTGGTGTTCAAGCGGTTGTCAAAAGCGGCAAGGTCGAACCCGAATGTGGCTTTCTGCGATTTCTCCGCTACCAGCCCGATGACCGGCAAGTTGCCTTCGCTACTGCCGCTCTGTTCTCCTGCGTTGATACCGAAGTTATAGCTTGAACCACTGCCGTAGGATTGGCGCCATAAGTCGTGCGACAGGCTGCCGTCCCATCCAGACAAACCGTAAGAGGCACGGATTTTAAAAAGGTTGACAGGCGTAACTTTTTCCATAAATGCTTCGTTGGAAACAATCCATGCGGCCGAAACGGCAGGATAGTTGGAATATTTGTCTCCGTCGGGCAAGTAAGCCGAGCCTGAGCGGTTGAATACCGCGTTGAGGCTATAACGGTTGTCATAAGTATATGTGGCGTTTACCAATACGGACTGGTTTTTACGGGAGTTGTTTCTGCCGTTTTGGGAGACGGATTGCATATCGTAAATCAATGCTCCTCCCACTTGATGCAGGCCGAACGTACGGTTATAGTCCACTTTTGCCTGGAAATCGCTGCGAAGCATCAGTCTTTCAAACGGTTGGTTGTGCCCCAGCGTTTCGGAATCGGTTCCGTAGATGACAGGGGTTGTCACCAATGTGCCGTCGTCGGTGATGCTGGCATTGCTGTTCATGTAGCGGTACTCCTTGCTGGTGGTTTCGTTCATTCCTCCGATATTGTCGAAAGAGATGGATGCTTCGGCCCCCAGTCCTTTGGTTACCATGCTCAAGTCCTGACGCAGACTCAGGTCGGCAAGCAATGTTCCGTAGACGTTACGGATATGTCCGTAGTCTTTCAACAGGGCAACGGGGTTGCCGGTTCCGTAGACGGAACTACCGCCATAAATACCGTTTTCATAACGGATGGGGAAGGCGGCTGCCGGAGTGCCGTAGATTTTGTTGAAGATGGCGTTGCGTCCGTAGCGGCTGCCTCTGAGTTCTTGCAACTTGCCGACGATGCCGGCTTTCAGCAGCGTGCTTTCCGTCACTTCTACATCGAGGTTGGTTCTTACGGTCAGTCGGGTGTCTGTCGGGGTAGTGTCGAAGCGTGTATCTTCCGTGTTTTTCTTCAACATGGAGCGGTCGCGATAGTAGTCTACCACGGTGTAGAAACGGAACTTGTCACTGCCGCCGCTAAAAGACATCTTCAGGTTGTTTGTAAATCCGGTGTTGTTCAATGTCTCGTTCCACCAGTCTACGTTCGGATAGTCATACGGATAGGTTCCTGTCCGGAAAGCCTCTAACTCCTCTGCGTTGTAGCGTGCTGCCAGGCCGTCTCCGCTCAGTGCGGCATTGAGCGAATTGGCATATGTGTAAGCGTCGGCAAATTCGGGAGAGCGGAATTGTGTGTTGACACCGAAATGATAGTCTACGTTTACTTTCAGCCCTTTGCTTATTCCGCGCTTGGTGGTGATTAATATCACTCCGTTTGCACCCCGTATACCGTAGAGAGCTGCCGCCGCCGCATCTTTCAGTACATAGCACGATTCGATTTCCATCGATGTGATGTCGTTGATATCACGCGGGAATCCGTCAATCAGCACCAACGGCGCATTACCGTGTATAGAGAGGTTGGATACGTTGTCGGCAGATGAGCCTGTACCCTGATATACGTTCAGACCTGCCACTTTCCCATACAAGGCCTTACTGATATCTATGTGCGGAGATTTTTCGAATGCGGAAGCATTGACTCCGTTGATAGAGTAACTGCTGGTCTGGGAAGATACGTTCATCTGGTAGCCTATGCTCAGTGTATCTGCCAGTTTCGTCTCCGAAACGGTTTTTGATGTCTGTGCATACAGGGATACCGAACCTCCCAGGAGCAGAGCGATTAATATATAATTTATTTTATTCATTGTTCAAACAATATTAGTTAACGTGTCATTTACCAGCCCGGATTTTGGGTCATTCCATAATTCTTGTTGATTTCATCCTGCGGAATCGGAGCCAAATACCATTTGGTATCCCAGTTTGTAGCCCAATAATGATCTTCCAATTCGACTTTCTCGAAGGTGAACTCGGTCGGATGATTCAGGTCGTTGCCTCTGCTTCTGAGCCCGTAGAGCTTTTTCTTGAAGTCATTCTGTCGGTTGCGGCGCACGAGGTCGAACCAGCGCACTTCTTCAAATCCCAACTCCAATGCTCTTTCTCTCAGCACGGCTTCGAGGAATTGGTCGTGGTTCATCTTTGTGGGAAGTTCGGACAAACCTACCCTTTGCCGTACCTCGTTGACCATCCGGTAGGCTTCGTCGGTGGGGCGGCCGTTGATTTCGTTGAGCACTTCCGCATATCCTAACATGATTTCCGCCAGTCGGGTGTGCGACCATTGCACGGGTGCGCTCCGGTCGTTGGCCTCCTGCAAGATGTGTTTCATTATCAGGAAGCCGCTACCATTTTTATAATCGGCATGATTGAGGTAAACAGGGGCGGTGGTTCCGTTGCAATAGGTATCCCCTGGACACGCTACGTTTTCATAGAGACGAGGGTCGCGGGTGGGCACCATTTCGCCTTTCGTAAAGAAAGGCTGCTTGGAAGGCGATTTCCAGTCAAAGTTGGCAGGGAAGTCGCTTCCGTCTTCCCACGGGAACATATTGACGTAGTTCAGCGTGGGGCCGCTGTAGTAACGTTGGCTGATAAAACTGCCGTGAATATCGGAACTATATCCCTGGCGGGTGGAAATCAGAATTTCCGTTCCTCCACGATTGTAATAGGCCTGACGGTAGGCCAGGCGTCTTGCCCGGTGTGTCTCCTCGGTAGGTTGAATCAGTTGGTACTCTTTTTGTCGGTCGACTTCGGCAAAGAAGGCGGCACCTGCTTCTGCGGCGTCTGCCCAGCGTTGTGCGCTGTAGTTGCCATAGCAGGTATATTCGTCGGCTTCAGGATGCCATTTGGTATCGGAGTTGAACGTCGGACTGGCTGCCCATTGCAGCACTTTGAACTTCAAAGCCATTGCTCCCGCTTTGGTCATACGGCCGTCGTCTGCGCTGCTTGCTTTCCAGGCCAAGTTGGCTCCGATAGCTTCGTCAAGCAGCCCTACTATCTTGCTTACGGTTTCTGCAAAAGTCAGGCGTGGGAAATTCATGGGCTCGTTCACGTCTATATAGTGGTCTAACCATGTCACGCCGCCGACGTATCTCAACATTTCGAAATAACAGAGAGCGATTACTACTTTGGCTTCTGCAATGCGTTCGCTTTTCTCATTTGCCGACATATCGGGCACTTTTTCTACGTTCTTGATATACAGCCAGGCATAGCGGATGGCAGTCCAGTCGGATTTGTTTCCGTAGCGGTAGGCCGAGTTTCTGGGAACGTTGTTGGCGCTGAGCGATCCGTTATAATAGAGCTTGACTGGACCGTCGCTGATGTTGTCACGGAAACTATAGCATAAGTCCGTGAGTGATTCGAGTATGTTTTCTCCCAATTTGAAGTCGGCACTCGTAGGCAGCCCGTAAGGCAATCCGGTATAGGCTTTTGTCAGCACCTTTTCGGCGTTTATTTTCGAAGAAAACATCTCTTCGGTAGTCGCTCCGGAACTTTCGGGCTGGTTGCCCAGGAATTTGTCTCCAAAGCTGATTTCAGAACAGGAGGCTGCCAGTATGCAACTCAATACAAGACCGAGTCCTTTTATTATACTATTCATAAAGTCGTTTTTTAGAAGTTAAGATTTAAACCGAAGCTGTATACCTTGATTAGCGGATAATCTCCGAATCGGTTAGGGTCGCTTTCCGGGTCAAGATACTTAAGCGGCGAGAATGTCAGCAGGTTGTAGCCACTGAAAGTAAATCCGAGCGAGCTGAGTCCCAACTTTTTCAGGAATTTCTTTCCGGTGAGCGTATAACCGAAGTTCAGGCTTTTCAGACGGAGATAGGAAGCATCTACCAACCATAAAGTGGAATCTTCGGAGTTCCAGGCCTCCGACTCTTCCGACGGACGCGGATAAACGGCTCCTGATTGATTTTCCGGTGTCCAGCAACCATCGTAGAAGTAGCTGAGCAAACCGCGTTTTCCTGCGTTGGTATAGGGGATACGGTATTCGATGTCGTACATTCTGTTCACATTCTTTGAGCCGACCCATTGCATGGAGAAATTGAATCCTTTCCAGTCGAAGCCCATGTTCATACCGAAGATGTATTCCGGACGGGTGGCAAAACCTGCCACACTTTTATCATTACCGTCGACGATGTGGTCGCCGTTGAGGTCGGCATACATGGCATCTCCCGGATATACCTTTTGATAAGGTTGCGGCAGTTCCGGTTTTAAAATCAACTCGCCGTTTTCTCCGGTGATGAAGTCGCTGTATTGATAGAGACGGATATAGTTGTACAGTCCGGTTTGGCGTCCGGTAGAACCTCCCGTCTCGTTCATATAGTCGAATTGCTTGGGCACTTCATCCATGTAAAGTATTTTGTTATGTGCAAAGGAGACGTTCGCATCTACATAATAGTTGAAGTCTTTGCCGACTTTATCGTGCCAGCCAAGAGAGAGTTCGTAACCGTGGTTGTCTACCTTTCCGATATTTAGGTTCGGCAGGCCGGTGGCGATAATGCTTGGAGTTGATTTCGGAGAGAGTAGGATACCCGTGCGGTGTTCGATAAAGTAATCGAAAGTGGCAGACAAGCGGCTGTTGAAGAATTTAGCATCGATACCATAGTTCTGTTTGTCGGCTGTTTCCCAAGTCACTTTCGGGTTGCCCATGCGTGAGATGGCGGCTGCCGATTGGGAAATCGGATTGTCTACACCAAAGCTGTAACTGCCCGATGAGCCCCATACGGCCGGCATATACATAAAACGTGAGTCTACCCCTTTGTCATTACCTACGCGTCCCCAAGAAACTCTGAGTTTCAAGTAGTCAACGATTTTCTGGTTTTGCATGAACTCCTCGGCAGTGGCAATCCAGCCGGCAGAGAAGGAAGGGAATACACCGAAACGTGTACTGCCCGGAGCAAAGTTTTCCGAACCGTTGTAGCCTACGTTTACATCTAACAGATATTTGCTTTGGTAAGCATAGGTGGCACGTCCCACCAGGCCTACATAGTTACGTGGCAGGTAGGTGTAACTATTCGGATAGTAGTTGCGTGACTGGTTGTAAAGAAGCAAGCCTGATATCCTGTGGTCGCCGAAAGTACGGTCGTAGTTGATTCGTCCTTCCAGATACCAGTTCTGTCCGCGTCCGTTGCTTTCTGAGTAAGAGAGCGGAGTATCGCTGCCGGTAGGCACATAGATAAGTGACTTATCGTAATCGGGGTCGGTCTGCAACATCGTGCCATTGGTGTCAAAGTAAGATTTATAGTACACAGTCTGCGCTTCTATGGCACCTCCGGTACGTATTTTTTCCAATTTGAACTGATTGTCGTAGGCTCCTTTTACCGATGCACTTAATCCCGGAGTGATAAAATCGAGCTTCTGCGTAATGTCCAAATCCAGGTTCAATGTAGTGTTATAGGTCTGGTTGTAACCCTGTCCGTAAAAGACGAACATACCGTCGCGCATTACTTCGCCCAACGGAAGCATATCTTTGGGAACTAATGTGCGTACGCCATTGATAAATCCCGGTCCGGCAAACGGATGTGACCATATCTGTGCAATGACCCAGGGATTTTGGTCTTGCCCTGTTCCCGAAACAACACTGCGCGGCTCCTGTATCTTTCCTAATACACCGCCTACGCCCAATTTCATGGTAGTGGTCTTGGTCAGGTTGGCATCGATATTGGCACGGTAGTTATAGCGGTTGTAACGATAGTTGTTATCGTACGACTGTCCGGGAAGCTCTTTCAGAAGTCCGTTCTGATAAGTGTAACCGACTGAGATGAAGTATCTCACATTTTCACTGCCACCGGAAATGTTGAGGTTGTTCTGACTTTGAAGGTAGACATTATTGAAGATATACTTCTTCCAGTCCATACTGGGATACATGATAGGGTCCGAACCGGTGCGGTAGGCTTCTATCTGTTCCGGAGTGAAGTATAGTTTCGGGTTGGTCACGTGGTCCATTTCCTGCTTTATATTCCAGAAACGTGCGAATTCGTAACTTCCGGTCTGTTCTACCAGTGAAATGGGTTGCTGTAACCCTAATTTAGTACTGGCGGAGATTTGTGTTTTACCAGCCTTACCTCTTCGGGTGGTAATCAATATAACACCATTGGCACCTCTTACTCCGAATACTGCGGTAGAAGAGGCGTCTTTTAATACGGAAATGCTTTCGATTTCGTTCGGATCGATTTGCGAGAACTCACGTTCTATCCCGTCTACCAGGACCAACGGTTTGGACTGTGAATCGTTCAATGTACCTGCACCGCGCACATAGATGGCGGCAGCATCTTTACCGGGTTGTCCGGTGGTTTGTACGGAAGATACGCCCGGCAAGGCTCCCGCAAGTACGTTGGTGATGCTTGTTGCCGGCGATTTAATCAGTTCTTTGTTGTCGATAGAGGAGACGGCACTTGTCATCATACGCTTGTCCTGATTACCGTAGGCGATAGCTACAATTTCCACTTCGCCAAGATTCTGAGCGTCTTCCTTGAGCGTGACATTGATGACGGTCCGGTCGCCGACTACAATCTCTTGGGTGACATAGCCGATGAAAGAGATGTTCAACACGGATTTTTTACTTGGAACAACGATGGTATAATTACCGTCGAAGTCTGTGATAGTCCCGAGGGTAGTACCTTTCACGGTCACATTGGCACCGGGAACACCCTCCTTAAGAGTTTCGTCCGTTATCCTACCTTTGATGGTGATACCTTCTGGGGGAAGGGCATACACCAGTGGTATGAATAAAAGAAACGTAATAAGAAAACAGAGTCTTGAATTAAGCGTGTTTCTCATACTGTTTAATTTAATAGGTTAATAAATATGTTAATTTTGAGGTGAGGCCAACGAATGTTTTTGTTGTCTTCGAAACAATACCGCAAAGTTAGAGGAGGGGGTAAAAACGGACGTGCAATATTCACCAAATAAGGTGCACAAATAACTAAAAACGTGCTATAGTGGTGTGGATAGCCACTTGACGAATTTATGTATGCACATAAAAAAAGAGCACCCGATGATGTGGGTGCTCTTGCTATGGGAAGAGAAAAAGGAATTGTTATTGTAAAATCTTTTATTCGACAGAGATGCTCCGGTAGCTTAGAACCGGAAGCTCAATCCTCCCAAGAAATTGAATCCCTGGGCAGGATAACCTATGTAGTACTGGTACTTCTTGTTCAGCAGATTGTGTACCTGTGCATAGACCGATACTCCTTTGAATACATTGTAGCTGGCTCCGAGATGCAAATCGTTCACATCAGACATGAGTGGGGATACTGCTTCTTGTTTGCACCCGATGTAATCGCATCCGATATTCACCCGGAGGGCGGAGATAGGGTGGAGAAAGAGTGATACACTTACTTCATTCTCAGGTTTTATACTAAGCAGGTATTTGTTTTGCTTGCTGTGCCAGTTGCGGTAGGTGTAACGGAGTGCAAAGGAGAGAATATCTTTGTAGTCGTAGGTAAATTCGCTACCCACGTATACATTGTTTGTGTTCTCTTGGGAAAAAGCAAGTGTATTGCCTATGGGACCGGTGCTGGTACTGATTAAAACCAGGTTACCATACATCAGGTCATTTTTCAAATTCTGATATCCTCCGAACAGGTGAAACCAGATACCGGTATAGGGGCTTGCCTTTAATCCGATAGCAGTATTGAGCTGCTCATAAGTGTCGAACGGACGGAGCGTAACAGTTTCTCCGGTTGTTGTCGGAATATAGTAGTCTCCATAAAGGCATAGTTGCTCCAACCGGCGGAAATCATTCAGTTGTTTGCCGCCCGTCGCTTTTGCGTAAACCACATAGCTGTCGGAAAAGATATATTGTGCAGTAATATCCGGCGAGACACGGAAGGACTTGTCGAACCCAAAAGACAGGTCTACGTTGGCTCCGACGTGCAGTTTCCAGTCGTCGTTGTCCAACTCATAATATGGATTCAGGAGAAGCGTCGTATAGTTCTTGAAATACTCGTCTCCGGTAGAGACATCCTTTGGATATCCGCTATACAAGAGATTATTCATTTCCAGAGCGATAGTCACCGATTGTTGGTCACCGATAGCTCCCGTGACATCGCCTTTGGTGCGTATGATTGTTTCTTTAATAGCTGTATTGGCATCATTCCCATTGAGCATATTATGCTGACGTTCGTACATCAGCAGATTTGTTTCGGCATTGAAACGAAGCGGTGCAGTTTCGTCGATAAAATGAATACCGGCATGAAAGTCACCGGAAGTGAATTTCTGCTTACTGTTTACACTTCCCGGTTTGAAGTTGAAGTTGCTCAAGCCGAAGTTTCCGGCAATATTCAAATCCAATTTGTTGAATTGGTGTGTGTAATCCACATTAGCACGTGTGCGATAATAGAAAGCATTCCATTTCTCACCATCTGTAAAAGGAAGAGTCAATTTTCCGTCCATTCCGTCCATCTGGAAACGTACATTCAGTTTGTCTTTATCCGAGAGGCGGAATAAATAATTGGCAAGAACATCCAGATTGCCTAAATTGCCATATCCGGCACGTACATATCCGGGAGTGCTGCCGGGCTGGACTTCTTTTCCGGTATAAGGATTCATCAGACCCGCCGGGACAGAAGTTGCCGGAAAGAAAGTCGTAGCATACTCTACCTCTTTCTTGCTTACCGTCGGTTCTTCCACTTTGGGCAGGACGTTTACTTTCGAAGCATCCATAATATCCGGGTTATATTCTTGTTCCACAACAACGGTACGATTCATGGTCGTATCCTTGGGCTGGGTAGTTTGGGCTTGAAGGTCGGACGGCATGGAAATCGCCAATGCAAGTCCGCCTATTATATAAAGAGAGTGTTTCATACTTTTCTATTTTTTAATTCTCAATTTTCACCTTTCAACTTAGCAAGTCTGCTTTCAATCATACTTTCTATATCATCGTTGCCCTGGTAATTCTGTTGCAGACTCAATAGATACTGGCGTGCGTCAAGGTCCTTACCCGTAGCAGCATATACATCGGACAAAAGGACGAAACTACGTGCCAGCCAATAGGCGTGCGGTGTGCTTTGTTCTATGTAGTTGAGCAGTTCCTTTTCCGCGGCAGCATATTCTTTCGCGTCATACAGCGACTGTGCAACCAGATATTTTGCTTCCGCTCCGTATGGATTACGGGTGTCTTTTGCCAGTTCGCGGAAGTCGTCCATTGCTTTCTTGTCCGCCTTTTGTTTGACATAAGCCTTGGCGCGATAATAAAGGGCTTCATTTCTCAGTTCAGGGCTGAGTTTAGGTTCAGCCAATAAGTCGGTAGCAGCATGGATGGTTTCAATATCATCCCTCAACAGGAAGGCGCAGCGGAGTATCCCTGTTTCAGCAAGCTGGCGACGTTCTACGTTGGTTGCTTTCTTTTTCAGCATCTTATAACTAGCCAGTGCTTCTGCTGTCTGTTGTTGGTTGAACTGCACTTCGGCACGCAGGATAAGGGCTTCTTCGGTAAACGGATTGTTCGGATATTCCAGTAATTTGCCGGAGTGGAGAAGAATCATATCATAGTTTTTCTGCTCGTTCCCAATCAGGCAAAGATAATAATGTGCATTCAAGCTGAAAGCCCCTTCCGGGAAAGTCTGCAAGTATTTGTTGAGACTTGTCTTGGCTTCTTCCATCCGTCCTCGCATATAAATCTTTTCAGCGGCGGCATAGGTCAGTGAATCCTGTTCGTTGGCGTCAAAGCGGATATGTCCCGGCATGGCATTTGCCAAAGCCGCAAATTCGTCTATACGGTTCAAGTCCACATAAATCGACTTTAAATCACGCATAGCCAGACGGGCTTCTTCACTACCCGGATATTTCTCAATGACCTGCTTGTAGGCTCCGATAGCTTGGTCGTAATCCTCTTTCTGATAATAGAGCAGTCCGATTTCCGTCGCAGCTTTCCGGCTGACCGGGCTTTCGGGGTATTTGTTCAGCAGTTCCTTGAAGGAAGTGATTGCCTGATTGTTATTGTCCATCAATACATAAGACCTCCCTTTTTCGTAAATCGCATTCACGGCATAAGGAGAAGCGGGATATTTTCCCACCAGGCGGTTCAGCAAAGTTATCTTGCCGGTATAGTCTCTCTGCAGGCCGGACACAAGAGCCAGTTGATAGAAAGAATAATCGCCGGAAGGAGTATTCATCTGTTCGGCTTGCGAATAATAATGTTTGGCTTCCTCGAAGTTGCGCACATGCAAGCGGCAGTCGCCGATACGGTTGTATGCATCGGCTAAAGCCGTTGTGTTTTCACCTTTTTCCTGTTGGACGTATTTTTGGAAGTAGTTGTTTGCTTGCGTATAGTCTTTCCGGTGGAAAGCGATATATCCCAGGTTATAATTGGCAAGCGCATACATTTCGTTATTGGGCTGGGTGGTCAGTTGCAGATAGGCGTTGAAGTCACGCGCTGCTTCCGTCATCCGGTTGAGGCGATAATAAGATTCTCCACACCAGTAGTAAGCATCTGCCTTGGTCTGACGGTTGTATTGCCCGATGGCAATGGATTGGTTCAGATATTTCAGAGCCTGTTCGAAGTCGGCGTTCGCAAAGGACTGTGTACCTAATTGGAACAGTATCTTCTGCTTGGCTTCCAGTATCTGTGCGCTTGGTTTGGCAATCCGGTCTATTGATTTCAAAGCCGCATCGTAGCTGCGGGTATTCATGTAAACTTCCACCAGATAGCTGCTGACTTTCTCTGCATAAGGAGAAGTCGGAAATTCGTTCAGGAACTTCTCGAAGGCGGTAACGGATTCACCGAAGGCGGAAAAAGAAGTCTCATGCAGGCAGAGAGCGTAGTTGTAGGCTGCCTGCTCCTTGATTTGCATATTGGCGTTGGACGCTGCCGCCTGTTCGAAAGCCATGCGGGCTTTGTTCTTTTCTGCCAGTTGCAGATAAGAGAGACCCATATGCAGGTAGGCATTCTGTGTAAGCGCGTCATTGGTAGTTGTCACTTTACCGAGTGTCTCGGCTGCTTTTGAATAGACTTTCGTCTGATAGTAAGAAAGTCCCAGCATATAGAGGGCATCCCGGCGGGGAGCCGAATGGTCTTTATTCAAATATGCATTGAATGATTCTGCCGCTTTGTGATATTGGCCGAAGTGGTAATAAGCATCTCCGAGGATACGGTACATTTCCGCTGCATGTTCATTGTCCGGATAAGCCGACAGATAATTCTGTGCCACAATCTGTGCCTTATCATAGTTTTTGAGCTGTGCATAGATTTCAGCGATATAATAAGGTACGAGTGCTTTGTATTTCGAATCGTTTTGTAGCGGCAGGAAACCTTTCAGCGCTTCGTTATAGCGTTTCTGTGTGTAGCGGATATAAGAAACGTAGTAATCGCAATCTTTTGCATATTTGGGGCTGTTGGCGCGGAGAGTCTCAAACCAGATGGCTGCTTCTCTCAGGTTGTTCGTTTTCAGATAGCAGGTAGCCAATTGATAGGTGCGGTCGTCACGTTCTTCGCTGCTGAGCAAGTCGAGGTCGGTAGAATTGAAGAGCGCCATCGCTTCATTGTACTTTCCTTCGTAGAAATAGCAGGAAGCCAACAGTGAATAAATTCGATTGGCGTAAGGCGTATCGGGATAGCGGTCGAGATATTTGCGGAGCAATTCGATACGGTTCTTGTCATTTAACTCGTATGCCGAACTGACCAGCATATACTCCGCATCCTGAAGCAGGCTGGCTGTTGGCTTTTGTTTTATAAATGCCTTTAGTGCCGGCAGGGCGGCAGCGTAATTCTTTTCCAGGAAAAGTTCTTTTCCCTCTTTATAAAGGTTGTCAGTCGAGGTGAACTTATCACCTGTCTGGGCAAGTCCTATAATGGGTGCGCTGCAAATAGCCGCGCAAATGAGTCTGATAATTTCTTTTTTCATAATCGGGTATTTATGCAAAAGTACTACATATCTTCCAAAGACAATCCTTTGAAAGTTATTTTATAATCATTTAATTCTTTATGTAAAGTTTCGCTCTTCTTTTCCAACACGTTTCCCAACACGGAGATGCTTGTTCTTATGGGGTTTCTTTTTACCTCTCCGATTAGGGCGGTTTTGTTGAATTGGTTGAGGGCTGTCAGGGCTATCGCTATCTCTGTCTTTCGGTCATAAAATTGCATACTACAGGCTTTATTCTTAATGGCGGTTAATTTGATGGCCATTAAACTAATGACGATTACAAAGATAATGAAAGTCTTGCTATTCTTCTCATTTTGAGTGGTGTAATATAATTATTTAAGATTA
>ERZ777305.937-NODE-937-length-42345-cov-3.402814_pt1 | contig 42345 bp, 30 predicted proteins | sample MGYA00374965_ERZ777305 | MGnify/ENA primary metagenome ERZ777305 (study PRJEB29328, sample SAMD00013331) | mouse gut metagenome | study: EMG produced TPA metagenomics assembly of the Metagenome analysis of fecal microbiota from mouse which was promoted...
GTCCCTCGCCTGTGGCTGGCTGCCATAAACATGGGGCAAATATATTGTAACAGGAGGAAACAGTGTACGTGGTGCTGGAGCCGGACGGCTCTGTGCGCAGTCAGACGGTGAGCGCCCACCTGCACAAGGAAGACGGCCTCTCGGGCGTTGCCGACCGCTCCACCCTGACAGGCATTGAGAACACCCGCGACGCCACGGCCTTCACCCAGGAGGGCGATGAGCTCCGCTGGGACACGGAGGGGACCGACGTTTACTATAAAGGGGAGTCCAGCCAGAACGCCCCCATCAGCGCCGAAATAGCCTATGAGCTGGACGGAGCAAAGACCGCCCCGGAGGAGATGACGGGAAAAAGCGGCCGCGTAAAGCTTACCATAAAGCTTGTGAACAACGAAACCGGCACAATACAGGTTGACGGCAAAACCCAGCCGGTGTGCACGCCCTTTGTCACCCTGGTGGCGGCGGTGCTGGGCGAGGGGTGGACAGAGGTTTCCGCCGACCACGGCAAGGTCACCGGCGCGGGCAATACCCAGGCCGTGGGCTTTGTGTGCCTGCCGGGGGTGCGGGAGTGCCTGGAGGAGATCGGGTCCGATAATCTTGCGGAGCTGGAGGACCATCTGCTGGACGAGGTAAGCATAGAGGGCACCGTGACAGATTTTGTCCTGCCGGATATTATGATTGCCTGCGCCACGGACGGAGAGACTCTAAGAGAAAACGGTTTCTCTGGGCTGGAGAAACTGGAGGACCTGGACGGCGGCATGGAGGACCTGCGCCAGGGCATGGAGGAGCTTCTGGACGGCGCGGACCGGCTGGCAGAGGGCGCGGCGGCGCTGGAAAGCGGAGCGGCCGAGCTGCTGGCCGGGGTCAGCGCACTGTATGACGGCGGCGTACAGCTGCAAAGCGGCGCGGCCAGACTGCAACAGGGCGCTCACGACTTAAGCAGCGGCGCGGCCAGGGCCAGGGACGGCGCGGCGGCTCTTCAAGCGGGGGCCGACGGCTTGGCGGCGGGCCTGTATGACCTGCAAAACGGAGCCGGGTCCTTATACAACGGCTACAGCCAGCTAAAGGGCGGGGCCGACAGCCTTGCGGCGGGGCTCGGCACTCTGCAAAGCAAGGGGCCGGCTCTGGTAGACGGCGTTGGCCAAATCACCGGGGCGGTGGGCAAACTGTATGAAGCCGCCGGGCCGGACAGCGCGGTGATGGCCGGTGCGCAGGCCTTTGGAAGCTCCCTTACCGGCGCGGCCTCCGCCGGGGCCGGGGCCGTGGCAAGCCTGCCCGACCCCAGCGTCTTTGCCCCGGACGAGGCCCACGCCGCCGACCCGGCATATCAACAGCTGCTGGCGGCGTATACCGGCGCGTACAGCGCGGCCGGGACCATGGCCGGGGGACTGGCGGAATTGGACGGCGGCTATGCCCAGGTGCTGGGCGGTCTTCAGCAGGTGAGCGCTGGCGTTGAGTCTCTACAGGCCGGGGCCAACGGAGCCGAGGGGCTTGCCGCCGGGATAACCGCCTACACCCAGGGCGTGGCGGACGCGGCAGCCGGCGCGGCACAGCTTCAGGGGGGCATAGGCCAGCTGGGGGCCAGTCTGCCCGCTCTGACCGGCGGGGGCGACCAGCTTATTGCCGGGTCCAACCAGCTTTCCGCCGGGGCGGGCTCCCTGTCCCAGGGCAGCGCGGAGCTGGCCGACGGCGCGGCACAGCTCGCAAAGGGCACGGACGACCTGGCGGCGGGAGCGGCCGGACTGCTGGAGGGGATACAGGCCCTGGCAGGCGGCGCGGGCTCCCTCCACGACGGCACCGTTGAGCTCCGCGATGGCGCGGAGCAGCTGCAAGAGGGCCTGGGCCGGTTTGACTCCGAGGGCATAAGCAAGCTGACCGGGGCCACGGAGAAGCTGCCCGCGCTGCGGGCGGTCACAAAGTCCATGCGGGAGCGCGCCGAGGACTACGACAGCTTCGCCGGCGCGCCCGAAGGGAGCGAGACAACCACGAAGTTCGTTATGAAGACCGTCTCCGCGCCCCCAACAGAAATCACTCAAGAGCCTGCCCCCCAGGAGGAGAAGCAGGAGCACGAAAACCTGTGGGAGAGAATTGTGGGGCTTTTTAAATAACTTTAGCGGGAGATCTGCCCTTGGGGCAGGCCTCCCGCTTTTTCTGTTATTCCAGGGTCAAATAACTGAGGATATCTCCCTGAGAGCGTCTATTTCCAGTTCCTTGCTCCTTTGCAGTATTGCCATCAACACTTTTCTCTTTTCCTTGGCCTCCCCGGCAGTCTCGGGGGCCTTCAAGTCTCCCAGGAACTTTTCGCACATACCGGCGATCTCCTCGTATTTAGAAACTGCCGCCGTTATAGGGCGGCTGTCCAGGCCGTCTATCAGGCGCATACAGAGCTCCAAAAACTGCTTTATGCGGAGCTTTCCCTCATAATGGATAAAAATATGCGGGGAAAGGCACTCTATGGCCGCCATATCCTGATTGCTCTCTTTTTGAAGCTCCCGGCGCCAGTTATCGTATATGACCAAGCCGTACCCCACCAGCGGCTCGCCGGACACGCTCCTCTCGTTTTGCAGGAGCGCAAGCCCGTTTTTCAGCGCTTCCCGGCACTTTTCCGAAAGGGATACCGGCTTTGTGCCCGGCTTTATCAGCAGCAGGTCCGGCTTTTTCACGTACCACTCCGAAAAGCTTTTTAGCTGCCCGAAGGACATGACGGAATTTTTCTCATCGTCGCCGTCCAGGAAACTTAGGCCCTTCATCACCTTCCCCCGATGGGAGAATCCGGTGGCCAGTATCATATCCGAGTATTCCCGCGGCAGGATAAGCACAGGGTACCCGCTCAAGATATTCTCCACCGCAAGGCGGATAAAGTCCTCCTCTCCATAGTCTCCACCTCTGTGGACCTCCCCGCGAAGACCCAAGGTGGAAAGGCCTGATTCCAGCGCGTCCTCCGCCCCCCAGGAGTACCCAAAGCAGATAGAGGTGAACGCGGACTGAAGGACATATTCCGTGTCGTCATTTATCTGCCGCCCCATAGAGTCCCTGTGCTCCTCAAGCCCCATGAACAGCTTGACCGCCTGGAGCAGGGCCGGGTACGCCATACTTCGAGGCCATGTCCTGCCTGAAAAGTCCGCGATGGGTGCGTAAGGTAACAGGATTTGCTCAAAGTTCGCGTTTGCCGCGGGACAAGCGGCCTCCGGGAAAATAATGGCGTCTATGGTGCTGCCAAGGGCCTCCGCCAGCTCCACCAGCAGGGACAGCTCCGGCATGGCGCGGCCGTTCTCCCATTTGCTGACCGCCTGGGGGCTGATGTTCAGCCGGCCGGCAAGCTCCTCCTGGGTCAGCCCTCTGCTTTTCCTTAAATCCGTAATTTTCCGGCCTGTCTTTACGCTGTCAAGCATATCTTCTTCTCCTTATCCGATGGCTGGGATAGGGCAGGCTCGCCCTTCCATGATATTATAAGAGAACCCAGGGCATTTAACAATACCTGAGAGGTTGAATATTGAAGCAAAAAATCAACCTGTGGTTTATTCGGCACAGCAAAACCGGCGAGAGCCGTGTTTTGCACGGCTCCCGCCGGTTTCAGAGCCGCCCATATAGAACAGCGTGGTGCCTATGCCGCCTGTGGTGGGCAAAAGCGCGCCCTCTTTGGTATTTCCCACCTGGGTGGTAAGCTGAAGCTGGTCCCATCCGCCGCCCCAGGGCACATCTTTGCTGATAATATCGGAGGGCGTGCTCCCGTCTATTTTATACTGGAATTTCTCCTTGCCGTCCGTTCCTGTTTCGGTATGGAAAATCTCTATTTTGACAGGCTCCCTCCGCCTGGCATAGCCCTCGGGGGCCTTTATTTCGTACAGATAGTAGATGCCCGTAGGTATCCCCTCGAAATGAGTCACTCCGTTCAAATTCCACTTATTCGTCACTCTCACCATGGAAAGGCGTTCGGTTATACCCTGCGGCAAGGTGAACTCGCCCGTGTCCTTATCGAGCTTCGCCTCCAGCCACTGGACCTTATCCCCGGCGTGGTTGCTCCCGTCTGATTTCTGGTCGGACCAGTAGAACTTCCCCTCCTCGTTTTGCAGCACGAACTCCGCACCGCCCAGCCCGGTCTTATTGTCTCCGCTGTCGTGCTTGTATATGATGATGGTAAAATCATAGACATAGACCTTGTCCGTCAGAGTCTTCTCGCCGAAGTAGTAGGTCACTTCATTATACTCCTCCGGCGTTTGTATCGCCTTGTTTATAACCGTAGCGGAATAGGAGAGGGTCAGCTTTGCCCCCGGATGAAGCTTTAAAAAGGCAAGGGTGCCGTTTTTGGAGCCGTCCTGGTTTCCGCCATTATCGCCAGGCTGGCCAAATAGGATAGCGAAGTGCTTTTTCTCATCTTCATTTTTACCGGTATCATACTCAATGCGGATCATGTCGCCGGGTTTGTCACTGAGCGTACACTCCGTCTCTCCTTTCGGGATGACCTTTTCCCCATCAAGCCAGACCTCCACATCCTCATTTTGCCGCAGGCCGGCTGAGACGTTGTCCTCTATTGAGCACCCATAAGACCATTGATCGTCTTTCCAATCCTCCTCAGACGGCAGCGTAACCTCCACCTCAAAGCTGACCACGTCGCCGTCGTTGACGGTGGTCCAGTCCACCAGCTCGCCGTTTTCAAGCTTGATCTTCTTTACAATGCCGGGCCCCCCGCTCCCCTTCTTCTCAATACTGTAAACGCTGTCTTTAAGCTCAAACAGGCCGCCGGTACCGTCGGCATAGTCTATCAGGTAGTAGCCATAGGGCATTTCGCTGAATACGGCTTTTCCCTCTGTCACTTCGGCTGTTCCTGTTGGAGAGAGGGGTTTGGCATGCTCCAAAAAGCCCATGACGGTTTCACTTGAGACCGGCTCGCTGAGAATGGTCCATTCGGAACCCTCTCCACCGAAGTTGACGGACGTCACGCCGTTTTCGACCTTTACCTTGCCCGCCCAGCCCTCGGCCGCTTTGTACCCCTCGCCCTCGGGTATAAGTATCTGATAGAGTTCATATATATTCCCGTTTTCCCCGTTGTTTACTGTCACTGAACCTGTCTTCGCTGTTTCGCCGGCATAAGCGGGCACACATAGGGCCAGTATCAGTCCCAGGGCAAGCAGCATGGCAAATAATTTCCGTAAATTTTTCATAGGTCTTCTCCCTTTCGCATAGAGCCTGTTAATAAATTCCCAATGCCTGCAAGACATTTTGCAAAAAAGCGTCAACCTATTTTTCACTCACAAGTAAAAATAAACATATGAAATCTTTGAAAATATCGTATGACAGATTTGCCTTTATGCAATTTATCTAAATATGGGTTAACACTAAATCCGGCATAAAGCAATGCCGTACAAGAATTAAACGAAAAATTTTTTCATTTTTTCTCAACGCATGAATAATTCTTTCAGAACATTAAAAATGCCAAATCTCATTACTTTCCGGCAGTCTGTTTCCGTAAGTTCTCATAGAACCCCCCGCCGCACACCGGGAAAAACCGGTTGCATATCCGGGCGGTATATGGTATAATTTTGCTGTTTATATATAGCATTTTTTGGAGGGATAGGAACATGAGTTCAAAAAGCAGCAATACCCCGGCCGCCGGAGCAGTCCGGCGGGGCTGGGGTATCACATGGAAGCTGGTCGTGGCCCTTGTGGGCAGCGTCCTCATCGGCGTGGGCGTCCTGCTGGGGGTTGTATACCTCCAGATGTCGGGCACACTGCTGGAGAGAAGCGAGGAGCTGCTCCAGTCCACCACCGGCAAGACTCTTCAGGAGACCAGGGCCTGGATGAACCACACCCTTGCCATGCTGGAGACTCAGCGGGACACTATACAGTATGAGGACATGGACATACCCGCCCTGGAGGACTATATCAAGCACACGGTGGGCCAGAACGAGGCGTACCCCGCAGGACTGTATGTTGCCTTGACGGACGGTTCGCTGTACCACGCCTCGTTTGTGCCGGGGTCGGATTTTGACGCTACTTCCAAGAGCTGGTATCAGGACGGTCTCCGCTCCGAGGACTTTATCCTGGGCGACGTCTACTTTGACGAGGACAGCCAGTCCTATGTGGTGGGCGCCTCCGGCGTGCTGAAGGACAGCAAAGGACAGGTACGGGGCGTGGCCGCGGCGGACGTGTATCTTGACTCCATCTCAAAGATAGTCAGCGGCGTAAAGCTTGAGGACACCGGCGGCATCTTCCTTGTAGACACACGCACAGACACCATCATAGGCCATCAGGACAGCTCCATCACCGGCCAGGCTTTAAGTAAACTGGACGGCGGGATGTACTCCTATGCCGCCGGGCAGATACGCGCCGGGAAGACCGGACTTTCAGTTTATGAGGATACATATATACAGGTGGCAGAGGTCCCGGACAGCGACTGGACGGCGGTGGCCTATGTCTCCCGGGGAGAGGTCCTCCAGGAGCTGTACAGTCTGACGGCCACTATGCTTATTGTGGCGGTGCTGGCGGTGCTGCTGCTCACCCTGCTGGTAGTGCTCCAGGTCCGGCGCATTATCGGCCGGCCGGTCCGGGAGCTGAGCCTTGCGGCCACTCGCATTGCCGAAGGAGAGCTGGACCAGACCATCAGCTATCATTCTAAAGATGAGCTGGGCGTGCTGGCGGACGACTTCAACCGGGTCACCCTGCGACTAAAGGACTATGTGGTCTATATCAACGAGATATCTGAAAAGCTTGGGGAGATAGCCGCCGGCAACCTGGCCTTTACCCTTGAGAACGAGTATACAGGGGAGTTTGAAAAGATCAAACTGGCCCTCGACGAGATCTCCAGTTCACTTAACAGCGCTATGGGGCAGCTGCGCTCCGCTTCAAGCGATGTGGCCGCCGGCGCGGACCAGGTGTCCAGCGGAGCCATAAACCTGTCCCAGGGCACTACCGAGCAGGCCGCGGAGGTGGGCGCGCTGGTGGAGCATATCAACGCCATGTCCGACAGCGTGCACAACGTTGCCCAGGGCGCCCAGCAGGCCAACGACATCTCCCAGGAGGTAAAGTCAGGGCTGCTGGAGAGCAGCGGGAAGATGCAGAATATGACCGAGGTCCTACAGCGTGTCAGCAACAAATCAACGGAGATACACCAGATAGTGAAAACCATTGAGGACATCGCCTTCCAGACCAATATTCTGGCGCTGAACGCCGCCGTGGAGGCTGCCAGGGCCGGCACCGCCGGCAAGGGCTTCGCCGTGGTGGCCGACGAGGTGAGGAACCTTGCCAGCAAGTCCTCCGAGGCCGCCAAGAGGACCACCGTCCTCTTGAACCAGACGGTGGAATCCATGGAGAACAGCGTTCAGGCGGCCCATGATACGGCCGATTCCGTGCTGGAGGTGGTGGCCCGGGCAGAGGAGATGGGCAAGCTGATCGACAGCATCGCGGACTACACCAGACAGCAGGACGAGGACACAGTCCAGATAACCCACGGCCTCCAGCAGATCTCAGAGGTGGTCCAGAGCAACGCCGCCACCTCAGAGACCAGCGCCTCCGCCAGCGAGGAGCTGGCCAGCCAGGCCGCGATGCTGCGGGAGCTGGTGGCCAGGTTCCGGCTGAAGGGGCAGGAATTTTAGTTGACCCTATAGTAAATATAATAAACTTATAAGGAAGTGCTATTATGGAAAAACTCAGACTGGCAATAATCGGCACCGGCGGTATTTCAAACTCCCACGTGCGGGCCTATAAGCAGATGGAGGACGTGGAGATAGTGGCGGGGGCGGATATTATCCCCGGCAAGGCAAGGGAGGCCCTGGACCGCTGGGAGTTCCCGGAGGCCAAGGCCTATGAGGACACAGAGAAGATGCTCAGTGAGGTTAAGCCCGACGCCGTAAGCGTCTGCACCTACAACACCGCCCACGCGGTCTGCGCGGCGGCGGCTATGAAAGCCGGGGCCCATGTGCTCTTGGAGAAGCCCATGACCGTCACCCTGGAGGACGCACAGATGCTGCGCCGGGTGGAAAAGGAGACCGGGAAAATTCTCACCATCGGTTTCCAGCCACGGTATGACGACAGGATGAAGCGCATAAAGGAGGTCGTCCAGAGCGGGCGTCTGGGGGACGTGTACTACGTCCAGACCGGCGGCGGCCGGCGCAGGGGCATACCCGGCAGCACCTTTATCGAGGAGCGCTACGCGGGGGTGGGGGCTCTTGCGGATATTGGCTGCTATTCCCTTGACATGGTGCTCAACGCCCTGGGCTATCCGAAGCCCCTGACCGTCTCGGCGGTGAGCTTCGACCACTTCGGGAGGAATCCAAAGTACACCCCGCCCGAGGACGCGGCCCGGTTCTCGGTGGACGACTTCTGCGGGGCCTTCATACGCCTTGAGACCGGGGCGGTCCTTGACTTCCGTATGTCCTGGGCCATGCACATGGACACCACCGGCAGCACCATCTTCCTTGGCACGGACGCTGGGCTCAAGGTGGAGCCCGCCAACCCGGAATCCCTCTGGGGCGGGGCGTGGGACGGCTCCTGCGGCAACGTGACCCTTTTCCACGACGAGTTCGGCACCCCCACCCACACGCCCATACCTCTGCCCGCTCCCCGGGGTGATAAGCTGGACTGCTTCTATCACAAGTGCCGGTCCTTTGTGGACGCTGTTAAGACCGGCGGCAAGGCCCCCATACCCACCTCGGAGATAATTTATAACCAGGCCATTATCGACGGCATTATCCGCTCCTGTAAGTGCGGCCACGAGGTGGAGGTACATATAGAGGAAATTTAGGGATATCGGAGATGCGTCCGCGTCCCGCTTTTGCATAAATCAGAATAAAGGAGGCCCTTTTGTGTTTTCAAACTTAGACAATATCAGGCCCGCGCTGAAGTCGCTGGTAGCGGCGCTCAGGGAGGATTATCCCTACGCGTCCGTGCTGGCGGTGGAGGACGCGTGGCGGCGGTGGTCCGTGAGCCGGCAGGGCGTGAGTATCGACGCCTCCGGCTTTGGCGGCGGCACGGGGTTCGTGGTGCGGGTATTCGACGGCGTGGGCTGCGCGGAATATTCCTTCAATCAGTTTTCAGAGGAGCGCATACCGAAGATAAAGGCGCTGATTTCAGAGCGGCTTGCCGCCCAGAACAAGGCTCTGGGGGACATAGACCCACTGCCCACCCCCCTCCCCGCAGACGAGCCCGCAGCACTTTCAAAGCGGTGCGATTATAAGCTGGACCCCCGGGAGCTGGGGGACGAGGCCATCATACAGAAGCTCAGCTCTATCCGGGAGAAGGCCCTCAAGCTGGACGAGCGCATAATGGAGTCCCAGCTGGGCATGGCCCACAGGGCCTACCGCAAGGTCTTTATCAGCGGGAACAGGGACCTGGACCAGACCTATATGTGGACCACCTGTTCTTTGGCCATGATGGTCTCAAGGGGCCAGGAGCTGAAATACTCCTATCAGGGCTTCTCAAACCTGGGCGGCGCGGAGGTGCTGGACCAAGTGGAGAGCGGCCTTGAGGCCGTGGCAAGGACCGCCCTCGACCTGCTGGATTCACAGCCTATACCCCCCGGGGAATACGACTGTGTCTGCGACCCGGACACCACCGGCATGATCGTCCACGAAGCCTTCGGCCACGGGGTGGAGATGGATATGTTCGTTAAAGACAGGGCCCTGGGAAGGGAGTACATAGACAAGTACGTGGCAAGCGGGCTTGTTACCATGCACGACGGCAGCACCGTCCAGGAAGCCGCCACCATGGCCTTTGACGATGAGGGCACCCTTACCGGGGACACGGTGGTGATTGACAGGGGCGTGCTCAAGACCGGTATGTGCGACGCTCTCAGTGCCGCCCGCCTTGGGGTGAAGCCCACCGGCAACGGCCGCCGGGAGAGCTACGAGCGCAAGGCCTATACCCGCATGACCAACACCTATTTCGAGGCCGGGGAGCACAGTATGGAGGAGATGATATCCTCTATCAAATACGGTTTTCTTTTACAGCAGCCCAGCTCCGGCATGGAGGACCCCAAAAACTGGGGCATACAGTGCATGGTAAGCATTGCCCGGGAAATAAAGGACGGCAGGCTCACCGGCAAGGTCTTCTCCCCCATCGTGCTCACCGGCTATGTGCCGGACCTTCTGAAGTCTGTCAGCATGATAGGCCGGGACATGAAGCTCGCAGGCGGCGGCTTCTGCGGCAAGGGCTATAAGGAATGGGTCAAGGTCTCCGACGGCGGCCCCTGCATGAAGGCCCGCATACGGCTGGGCTAAGGAGGTAGAAAAGCATGATTGATAGAATAAAGAGCGCCCTTTCCGACTGCGGGATAAATCTATGGCGCATCAACGACAATACCGAGGAGACAGCGGAGCTGTTCTTTGTGAAGAAACAGCTGGACACCCGGCGCTTTAAGGACGTGCGCAAGTTCCAGGTGACGGTGTTCAGGGACGTGAAAAAGGACGGCGCGTCTCTCAGGGGCTTCACAAGCGTCACGCTGCTGGAGTCCATGAGCGACGGGCAGCTTCGGGAGGAGCTGAAAAACGCCTACTATGCCGCCCAGTTCGCCGCCAACCCCACCTATGAGCTGCCGGACCCCCTTAAGGCCCCCATAAAGGAGCAGACCGGGGAGCTCTGCGAGTCCCCTCTCATGGAGAGCGCCGGGAGGATGGCAAAGGCCCTGTTCGCCGCCGACGGCCAGAGCGATGCTTTTATCAACTCCGCGGAGATATTTCTCGTGCGCCGGAGGAGGCGTATACTGTCCTCTGAGGGCACGGACGTGTCCTATACGGACGCCAAGGTGAACGGCGAGTTCGTGGTCCAGTGCAGGGAGCCCGAGGACGTGGAGATACACAACACCTTCTCCTATAACAGCCTTGACGCAGAGGCTCTTATGAAAAAGGTCCATGAGGCCCTCTCCTTCGTGAGGGACCGGGCCAGGGCCAAGCGGATACTCAAGAGCGGCAAATACGACGTGGTGCTCAGCGGGGACGCGGTGGCCAGTGTGCTGTCCTATTATGACAGCCGCTCCTCGGCCCATATGATCTACCCCAAATATTCCACCTGGCAGGTGGGCGACAGCGTCCAGGGAGAGGATATCCCCGGGGCGAAGCTGGACATCGACCTATGCGCCACGGAGCCCTACAGCGAGGAGGGCATCCCCATGGAGGACCTGCCGCTTTTACGAGAGGGGAAATTGCAGGCCCTCCACGGCAGCAACCGCTTCTGCCGCTATCTTGGCATAAAGCCCACCGGTATGTACAGAAAGCTGCGCTGTGAAAACACCGGCAAGAGCTTTGAGGAGCTGAAAAAGGGCCCCTGCCTTTGGGCGGTGACCTTCTCCAACTTTGACATGGACGCCATGAGCGGGCATTTCGGCGGGGAGATACGGCTGGCGTACCTGATAGATGGGGACAGCGTTACGCCGGTTACCGGCGGCTCTATTAACGGCAGCCTGCTGGAGACCCAGGGTAACCTGCAGTTCTCCAGCGACAGGTATGAGGCGGCGGATTACTCCGGGCCCTACGGATTGCGCATTAACGGCGTGAACGTGGCCGGTACGGACGACTAAATTTAACCAGACGAAAAAGTAAAGGCCCGGGGCTCTCCCGGACCTTTACTTTTTATATTTCCGCCCAGCCCCGGCTGCGCTCCACGGCCCTGTGCCAGCGGGCCAGGTTCCGCTCCCGGAGCTCGGGGGTGCAGCTTGGGGTAAAGGTCTGCTCCTCCCGCCAGAGTTCTGTCAGCTCCTCCTGGCTGTCCCAGAGCCCCACGGAGAGCCCCGCCAGCATGGCCGAGCCCAGGGCCGTGGTCTCAAGGCACACCGGCCGCTTTACGTGCCGGTCGGACACGTCGGCCTGGTACTGCATAAGGAAACGGCTCCTTGAAGCCCCGCCGTCCACACGGAGCTCTAAAAGGTTCACCCCGGCCTCCTGTTCCATGACGTGTATCAGGTCGTAGCTCTCGTGGGCTATGCTCTCCAGCACCGCCCGGCACACATGAGCCCGCTGGGTGCCCCGAGTTATGCCCAGAAGGGCCCCTCTTGCGTACATATCCCAGTAAGGGGCCCCAAGGCCGGTAAAGGCCGGGACAAAGCTGACCCCGCCGCTGTCCTCCACGGACTCCGCCAGCCGGTCGGCCTCCTGGGGGGTCTCTATTATTTTCAGCTCGTCCCTAAGCCACTGGAGGGCAGAGCCCGCGTTAAAGGCGCTGCCCTCCAGGGCGTACACCGTCTTTCCGTTCAGCTTCCAGCCCACCGTGGTCAGCAGGTCCTTCGACTGCACCGGCTCCTCCCCGGTGTTCATCAGCACAAAGCAGCCTGTGCCGTAGGTGTTCTTCGCCATGCCCTTCTCAAAGCAGCACTGGCCAAAGAGAGCCGCGTGCTGATCCCCGGCCATGCCCGCAATGGGTATCTCCCGGCCCAAAAGGGTCTTGCTGCATATGCCGATGTCCCCGCCGCACTCCACTATCCTGGGCAGTGCGCTCTCGGGGATCCCCAGCTTCTTGAGCAAGGCCCCGTCCCAGCAGTGCTTGTTTATGTCCATGAGCATAGTGCGTGAGGCGTTGGAGATGTCCGTCACAAAGGACCTGCCCTCGGTGAGGGAGAACACCAGCCAGCTGTCGATGGTACCCAGCCGCAGGCGGCCCTTGCCGGCCAGCTCCCGGGCGGCGGGGACATTGTCCAAAATCCACTTCATCTTTGTGCCGGAGAAGTAGGGGTCGATAAGCAGGCCGGTGGTGCTCTTGATGTACTCCCCCATGCCGTCGGCGGCAAGGCGTTCGCACTCCGGGGCGGTGCGGCGGCACTGCCAGACGATGGCGTTGCAGACGGGTATGCCGGTTTGGCTGTCCCAGGCCACGGTGGTCTCCCTCTGGTTCGTGATGCTTATGGCCGCCACGTCTTCGGCGGAGACTCCGGCCTTTGCCACCGCCGCCCGGCAGACATATATCACCGTCTGGAGTATCTTCACCGCGTCGTGCTCCACGTAGCCGGGCTGGGGGTATATCTGGGGGAACTCCTGCTGGGCCACGGCGGCTATGCCGCCCAGCGCGTCGAAAAGTATGGCGCGGGTACTGGTGGTGCCCTGGTCTATGGCCAGTATGTACTTGCCTAGGGTCATAAAATCACCTGCTTTTTAAATTTTGTACGGGCAGCGCTTTATCTCCTTTTAATACGCTCCATAGCTTCTATTGTTTTCTCCGCGTCCCCAAAGGCCGACAGCCTCATACACCCCGCGCCGTTCTTACCGAAGCCCTCGCCGGGGGTGCCCACTATCTGCTTTTCGTTGAGAAGATAGTCAAAATACTCCCAGCCGCCCATATTGTCCGGGCACTTGAACCATACGTAGGGGGAGTTCTCGCCGCCGGTGAACCAGTAGCCCAGCTCCCTGAGAGCGTCCACCATCACCCCGGCGTTGCGCTTATAGTAGGCCACGGCGTCCCGGGTCTGCTTTATGCCCTCGGGAGTGAACACGGCTTCGGCTGCCCGCTGGGTGATATAGTTCACGCCGTTGAACTTGCTGCCCTGGCGGCGCTGCCAGAGGGCGGCCACGGACACGCCGTCGAAGCAGAGCTCCTTCTTTATCACCGTGTAGCCGCAGCGCATACCTGTAAAGCCCGCTGTTTTTGACAGGGAGCAGAACTCTATGGCGCATTTCTCCGCGCCGGGTATCTCGAAGATGCTCCTGGGCAGGCCGGGAGACACGAAGCTCTCATAGGCCGAGTCAAAGAGTATCACGGCCTTCTGGTCCAGGGCGTAGTCTACCCAGGCCTGAAGCTGCTCTCTATTATACACAGCGCCGGTGGGGTTATTGGGTGAGCAGATGTATATGATGTCGGCGGGGTGGTCCGCCTTGGGCATGGGCAGGAAACCATTTTCCATGTTGGCGTCGGCGTAGACAATTTTCCTGCCGGACATGATGTTGGTGTCCACATACACCGGGTACACCGGGTCCGGGACCAGGACGGTGTTGGCGTCGTCGAAAATATCCACGATATTGCCCACGTCGGACTTGGCCCCGTCGCCCACAAAGATCTCCTCGGCCTCCACGTCCACGCCGAGACTCTGGTAGTAGCCCGCGATAGCTTCACGCAGGAAGGGGTAGCCGTTGCTGTCCGGGGAATAGCCCCGGAAGGTCTCCTTCTTGGCCATCTCGTCGGTGGCTTTGTGCATGGCCTCTATCACCACCGGGGCCAGGGGCAGGGTCACGTCGCCGATGCCCATACGGATAAGCTGGTTATCCGGGTGGCTTTCGGTGAACTCGTTGACCTTCTTTGCGATGGTTACGAACAGGTAGCTCTGCTCCAGGTTCTGGAAATTGCCGTTTAGCTTCACTCTGTATCAATCCTTTCTGTTTATAATGCCCTCAGTCTTGCTCTTTCCCGGCCGCGTATGCCCTCGCTTCGGCAAGCGTGTGCTCCATATAGCCCTGCTTGCCGTCGGTATAGGCCGTCTGCACGTTATTACACTCTTTTTGAAGCCTGATTTTCAGCGCTTCATACTCCCTGGCCTTTTCGGGAAAGGCGTTCATATAGTCCCGCAGGTCCACATAGTTGTGCCACTGTAGACTGTCATACTCCAATATATGCACCTGGTGCGTGCGCACCAGCTCCTCGGTCTCCAGCACGTAGAGCAGGTTGCTTGAAAAACGGTTGTGACGCTCCTGAAAGCCCCGCTCTGTAAGCCGCCCCAGCGGCAGACCCTCCATGCTTTCAACGCCCACGGCAATGTCGATAATTGGCTTTGCTTTAATGCCGTTAATGGCCGTGCTGCCGATGTGCTGGATATCCTCGGCGCTGTCCCCGAAGACCTCCCAGAGCACCCGGATGGTCTCCTGTGCCTGCCGGGCCCACTCTGGGTCGTGGGTGCTCAGAGCTACCGTGCCGCGCTTTAAACCTGTCATGCTTTCTCCTCTGCGTATTTAACCGCCGCGCCAATAAAGCCCTTGAAAAGCGGGTGGGCCCGGTTGGGTCTGCTCTTGAACTCCGGATGGAACTGACCCGCCACGAAGAAGCGCTTGTCCGGCAGCTCCACAGACTCCACCAAGCGGCCGTCAGGAGAGGTGCCGCTTATCTTCATGCCGTTCTGCTCGACGGTCTCCCGGAACTCGTTGTTGAACTCATAGCGGTGGCGGTGCCGCTCGTCTATAAGCTCTTTGCCGTAGCACTGTGCCATTTTTGTGCCGGGCTTTATCTCACAGGGGTAGCTGCCCAGGCGCAGGGTGCCGCCCTTATTTATGTCGGCGTTCTGGTCGGGCATGAAGTCTATGACCTTGTTAAGGCCGTACTCGTCGAACTCGCCGGAATTTGCGTCCGCTATGCCGCAGACGTTCCGGCAGAACTCTATCACCGCCACCTGCATACCCAGGCATATGCCGAGATATGGTATGTCCCGCTCCCGGGCAAACTTTGCCGCCAGCACCATGCCCTCAATGCCCCGGCTGCCAAAGCCCCCGGGGATAATTATACCGTGGCAGTCCCCCAGGCGGGTGGCCACGTTCTCCCCGTCCAGAGTCTCGGAGTCCACCCAGTCGATGTCCACCCTGGCGCTGTGGTCATAGCCCGCGTGGGCCAGGGCCTCCATGACGGAGAGGTACGCGTCGTGGAGCTTCACGTACTTGCCCACAAGGGCTATGCGCACGGTGCGCTTGCGGCCGCGTATCTTTTCCACCATACCCAGCCACTCGCTCATGTTGGGCTCTGGGGTGGTAAGGTTCAGCTCACGGCAGACTATGTCGGAGAATTTGCTCTTTTCCAGCATTATGGGCGCTTCATAGAGCACGGGTATGGTCAGGTTCTCGATAACGCAGTCCGAACGCACGTTGCAGAACATGGCTATCTTCTCGAATATACTGTGGTCGTCTATGGGCACGTCCGTGCGCAGGACTATTATGTTCGGCTTTATGCCCATGCCCTGGAGCTCCTTGACGGAGTGCTGGGTGGGCTTCGACTTATGCTCCCCGGAGCCCTTCAGGTAGGGCACCAGGGTCACGTGGATAAACAGGGAGTTTTCTGGGCCCACCTCCTGGCTGACCTGCCGGATGGCCTCTAAAAAGGGCTGGCTCTCGATGTCTCCCGCCGTGCCGCCTATTTCCGTTATCACTATGTCGGCGTTGTTCTTGCTGCCCACGCTGTAGATAAAGCTCTTTATTTCCGAGGTGATATGAGGTATCACCTGGATGGTCTCCCCCAGGTACTCCCCCCGGCGCTCCTTATTCAGCACGTTCCAGTACACCTTGCCGGTGGTAAGGTTGGAGAACTTGTTGAGGTCCTCGTCGATGAACCGCTCATAGTGGCCCAGGTCCAGGTCCGTCTCAAGGCCGTCCTCGGTGACATACACCTCGCCGTGCTGATAGGGGCTCATGGTGCCCGGGTCCACGTTGATGTATGGGTCCAGCTTCTGGGCGGCCACCTTCAGACCCCGGGATTTCAACAGGCGGCCCAAGGACGCCGCCGTTATGCCCTTGCCAAGGCCGGAGACCACGCCGCCGGTTACAAATATGTACTTTGCCATGTTAATCCTCTCCTTTTTAAGACCTTGGGACTCTGTCCCAAACCCTGCCGCCTTTGAAAAGGCGGACTTCACAAAGTGAAGTCATCGAAACATTTTTCCCTTCGCTTCGCTCAGACTTCTATTTCGCCGTCGAACACCTTCACGGCCTCGCCGGTCATGCGCACCCGCTCGTCGGTATAGTTTATCACCAGGTCCCCGCCCCGCAGATGTACGGTGATATCCTCACCCATTTTACAGTATCCGTTAAGACACGCCGCCACCGCCGCCGCGCAGGCCCCGGTGCCGCAGGCCATGGTCTCCCCGCTGCCCCGCTCCCAGACCCGCATTTTAAGGGTGTGGCTGTCTATGACCTCTATAAACTCCGTGTTCACCCCCTGGGGGAATATGGGGTCCTTCTCGAACCTGGGGCCAACAGTTTCCAGGTCCAGCTCCATGGGGTCGCCGCCGAACAGTACGCAGTGGGGGTTGCCCATGGACACACAGGTGACCTCATACTCGCCCCCGGCCACGGACACTGTCTCCCCGACTATCCGCTCTCCGGGCAGGCTGACAGGTATCCTCCCCGGCACAAGCTCCGCCCGGCCCATGTCAACAGTCACAGCCACAGCTTCGCCGTTCTTCTCTATTATATCACAATATTTCACGCCGCTCAACGTGTCTATCTCCAAATGCTTCTTATGGGCAAGTCCAGTGTCGTACAGGAACTTCGCCACGCAACGTATACCGTTGCCGCACATCATGGCTTCGCTGCCGTCGGCGTTGAAAATGCGCATCCTTCCGTCGGCAATGTCCGAGGGGCAGACCATTATAATGCCGTCGCCGCCCACCCCCTTATGCCTGTCGGAAAGGCGTATGGAGAGGGCCTCGGGGTCTTCTATATTCTGGCTGAAGCAGTCAAAGTACACATAGTCGTTGCCGCAGCCGTGCATTTTCGTGAATTTCAGGGTCCCCATAATTTACCTCCAATTCTATGCTCTTTTACGCAGAGTTGAGGTGCAAAGCACCTCAATCTCTCGAGCACTTCTCCGCGTCAATAGCCAGCACGAACATCAGGGCGTACAGCGCGTCGTCCGGGCTCATGACGTCGAGGGTGTACGTGTCCGTCCAGTTCCAGAGCTCCTTGCTTATTACCGCCAGCACGTCGCCCATGGGCCCGAGGATGGTATAGTCCCACTCGGTCCAGTCGCCCTGTATCTGCCAGCCGTTGAAATCTATGTTGTACTTGGGCTTAAAGAAGGTGAATTCCTTGCTTATGGAGCCTATGTACTGCTCCCCCAGGTACACCTCGAACCTTGGCATCCATGTGAGCACCTTCTCCTTCACCGTGCCTATCTCATAACCCTCGGGGTCAAATATCTTCAGGCAGTGCCCCCAGCTGAGCTGGCCCTTCACGGTATAGGCCACGCTGCCGTCCTCGTAGTAGATGTCATAGCTGTCCAGCCACGAAAACATTCTTTGTTTAAATAGCAGCTTCATTTTTTCTCCTTACTCACTCTATTGTAAATTCCAACGCCCCGAAATCCTCATGGCAGAGACGGTACTGCCCCGCTCTGCACAGCGCGTCCGCGGGCACGACAAACCCCTGCTCTGCCTCGTCCTCTCTGCCAATGCCCACCGCGCCCAGGATTTGGTTTTCCAGGTCCGCCGGGCGGTACACCGTGTGCCAGGCTCCGTCGTACAGATAGTCGACCCTCAAATTGTCGGGGTCCGGGTTCGGAAGCTCTCCGTCGCCGGAGACCTTCACACTCAAGACCTTCAGCTCCAAATCGTCCATGTGAAAGTCCTGTATGGACACAAGCTCTGCCGAAACGCCCTCAACGCTTGCCGGCTCCTCCGCGTCCTCCCAGCGGGGGAACAGCGGTCCGTCCGCCGGCATCTCAAAGGTGCCCGCCTCGGTATGAATTGTGCTTGACGTGGAGCTCTCCGGCTCGCTGTCCTCCCCGCCCTCGGGCACAGTCACCTTTACGAACCACTCCCCCTCATGCTCCCAGAAGCTGTCAAGAGCATGGGCGGGAAGCTGTGCCCAGAACCCATATCCCTCCTCGTTCCTCCAGCGCAGGCGCACCTGTAGCGGCCTGCCGTCGGCGGTGGCATGGACGGTGGATATCTCATAGCCCTCGTGCCCCTCCACCGGCCTCCAGCCGGGGAACTTGAAGTCCTCTACAGCCTCGCGGTCCTCGGGGAAGGGCGTGGGCTCGGGCGTGGAGATTGGATTGCCGTTTTCATCATATGGCCCGTCGGGAAACGGGCCGTCAGCGCCCATGTCCTCACCCTTGCCCGTAAGGCCCTCAGGGGGAAGCCACCAGCTTGGGGTGACCCACTGGCCTTCGGGCAGGGGCTTATAGGTCGCGGCAAACTCCCAGCCGCGCACCAAGTAGCTGTAGTTCAGCCAATTCCACTCCCGGGCCCAGAGCCTCAGCTCCTCCTCAGAAAGCCCCGCCAGCCTTGCCAGCTCGCTGTCCTCCTGGGGGCTTTGGAACGTGAAGCGGAAGACCCCCTCATGACACACGCCGTCGGCGATGGTGTCCTCGCCGTAGAGCCCGGTCACAGCCTCGTCGTTTATCCACCAGAGTTCGCTTCCGGCAAGGTCAGCTCCGCTTTCCACCAAGTCCAGCTCGAACTGCAAACTCTTTAGCAGCCCGCCGTTCCAGCGGTAGGCCGCGAAGGAGGAAACGCCATCCCCCCAGCCCTCTATCGTCTCGGGCTCATAGGGCTCCACGTCCCGCTCCGCCACCCGGCTGACCTCTCCCGCCCTCCCGGCCCCGCCGGTCTCCGGCTCCCCGTCCACCGGCAGGCACCCCGGCAGCGTCAGCAGCAGGGCCGCCATAAGCAGTACAACAGCTGTAAATTTCTTCATATTTATCGCTCCTTTTAAGATAGTATTGCAGCTCCTACTATTAAAGTCGCAAAAAATCCCGGGGTATTTTAAACCTCCACCTCGCCGTCAAAAATTTTTACGGCCTCGCCGGTCATTATGACCCTTTCGTCGGTGTAGTTTATTTTAAGCTCGCCGCCCTTTAAGAGCACCCGGATATCCTGTCCCTTGGGACAGAAGCCGTTCAGGGCAGCGGCCACCACCGCCGCGCAGGTGCCCGTGCCGCAGGCCATGGTCTCCCCGCTGCCACGCTCCCAGATTCGTGCCTTTAGGGTGCGGCTGTCTATGACCTCTACAAAGCCCACGTTCACCCGCTGGGGGAACAGGGGGTCGCGCTCAATCACTGAGCCCAGCTTCTCCACGTCCACCTTGTCCACCGAGGACACAAACAGGGTAACATGGGGGTTGCCCAAGGAACAGCAGGTTATCTCCCTCTGCTCCCCGGCAAGCTCCACCCGGCGGCCTATCACCGGCCCGCCCGGGAGCTTCACTGGTACTGTTTCGGGCTCCAGGCTGACCCTTCCCATGTCCACCGCCACCTGATGGCACAGGCCGTTCTTTGTAATGACTGTGCACTCTTTAACGCCGCTTTTGGCCTCGATACGCATAACCGCCCGGCCCACGCCCGCGGGAGTGCCCCTGACTATGCCGTTATCGAACAGGTACTTTGCGACGCACCTTATGCCGTTGCCGCACATCCAGCCTTCGCTGCCGTCCCGGTTGAACATGGTCATCTTCGCGTCGGCACAGTCCGAGGGGCCGATGAGTATCACGCCGTCACCGCCCACGCCGTTATGCCTGTCCGAAAGGCTCACCGCCAGGGACTCGGGCGAGGACACCCGGTTCTTTGGGTCAAAGCAGTTCACATATACATAGTCGTTGGAGCAGGCGGACATCTTCGTAAACCTTATCCTCTGCTTCTCCTCTTTAAGGTCGTTGATATCCACCAGCTCGATGTTCTCGGGGGTGTACCGGCTCATAAGGGAGTCCGCCAGGGCATTGGCCGTGTCTATGGCCGTAAGGCAGGGTATGCCCAAAAGGCTTGCCTTGCGCCGTATCTTCACGCTGTCCCGGGCGGGGTTGCGGCCCTTGGCAGAGGTGGAGATGACATAGTTCACCTGCCCGCTCTCCAGAAGGGTGATGGTGTTGTGGCCGGAGTTCTCGTGTATCTTGTCCACCACCATCACGTTAAGCCCGGCCTTAAAGAGCACCAGGGCCGTGCCCCCCGTGGCGTAGAGCTTGAAGCCCAGCCGGTCGAATTTCTTTGCTATCTCGGCAATCTCCGACTTGTCCTGGTCCCGGACGGTTATAAATACGCCGCCGCCCTTGTGCATATTGTGGCCCGAGGCCACCAGCCCCTTATAGAGGGCCTCCTCAAGGCTTGTGCCGATGCCCAATACCTCGCCGGTGGACTTCATCTCCGGCCCCAGGTGGGTGTCCACGTCCGCCAGCTTCTCGAAGGAGAACACCGGCACCTTCACCGCTACGTAGGGCGAGGGCTTATAGAGCCCTGTGCCGAAGCCCAGGTCCCGGAGCTTATACCCAAGGCTCACCTTAGTTGCCAGGTCGCACATGGGCACGCCGGTGACCTTGCTGATATAGGGCACCGTCCGGGAGGCCCGGGGGTTCACCTCTATCACATATATCTCGCCGTCCATTATGATATACTGTAGGTTTATAAGCCCTATGCCGTGGAGCTCCCGGCAGAGGGTCTCGGTGGTGGCCACTATCTTCGCGCTCATGCCGTCGTCAATGTCCGAGGCCGGGTATACGGCTATACTGTCGCCGGAGTGTATTCCTGTGCGCTCCACGTGCTCCATGATGCCGGGGATCAGTATCTCCTCGCCGTCGCAGATGGCGTCCACCTCTATCTCCATGCCCGAGAGGTACTTGTCGATAAGCACCGGGTTGTCCTGCTTGGTGGAGAGGATTATCCGCATATACTCCTCAATGTCCTCCGGGCAGGTGGCGATTATCATGTTCTGTCCGCCCAGCACGTAGGAGGGCCGCATAAGCACGGGATAGCCCAGCTGCTCCGCCGCCTCCAACGCCTCCCCGGCGGTCATCACCGTGGAGCCCCTGGGGCGCTTTATGCCCGAGCGCTCCAGCAATTCGTCAAAACGCTCCCTGTCCTCGGCCATGTCTATGGTGTCGGCCGAGGAGCCCAGAATGGGTATATTGTTTGCCGCCAGGGTCTTTGTAAGCTTTATGGCCGTCTGCCCGCCGAAGGCCACCACCACGCCGAGGGGCTTCTCGATATTTATAATGTCCATCACGTCCTCGGGGGACAGGGGCTCGAAGTACAGCCTGTCGCCGGTGTCGAAGTCCGTGGAGACGGTCTCGGGGTTATTGTTGACTATCACCACCTGATAGCCCAGCTTTTGCAGGGCCATAACGCAGTGTACGCTGGCGTAGTCGAACTCAATGCCCTGGCCTATGCGTATGGGCCCGGAGCCCAGCACCATAATGGTCTGTTTGTCCCCTTTATCACGGATAAACTCCGCGGCCTCGTCCTCCCCGCCGCTTTCCGGGGTGTCATAGGTAGCGTAGAAGTAGGGGGTATGGGCGGCGAACTCTCCCGCGCAGGTGTCCACCATCTTGAAGGTGGTCTGGCGCTTATAGTCCACCTTGCAGCCCGAGAGCCTTGCTATGGCCGCGTCCGGGTATCCCAGCCGCTTGCCCCTGGTGTAGAGTTCCTCGGTAAGCTGGCCTTTCATAAGCTCCCGCTCGTAGTCCAGCAGGTTCATAAGCTTCGAGAGGAACCACCGGTCTATCATGGTCAGTTCATAGAGCTCGTCCACGGTCTTCCCGCGCTTTAGGAGCTCATACACGGCGAACAGCCTCTCGTCGGTGGCGTGCTCAGCTATGCGCAGAAGGGTGTTCTCGTCCTCGTCCGCAAACTTCTTCATATTCAGGGTGTCAAGCCCTATCTCCGCCCCGCGCACGGCCTTCATCAGGGCCATCTCGAAGCTGTCGGCAATGCTCATAACCTCGCCGGTGGCCTTCATCTGGGTGCCCAGGTCCCGCTTGGCGTACACGAACTTGTCAAAGGGCCACTTGGGGAACTTCACCGCCACATAGTCTATGGTGGGCTCAAAGGCCGCGTAGGTCACGCCGGTGACCGCGTTCTTTATCTCGTCCAGCCTGTAGCCGATGGCTATCTTGGTGGCAACCTTCGCTATGGGATAGCCCGTGGCCTTGGAGGCCAGGGCCGAGGAGCGGCTGACCCTGGGGTTCACCTCTATGACGGCGTACTCGAAGCTGGTGGGATGCAGGGCAAACTGGCAGTTGCAGCCGCCCTCTACTCCCAGCTCGTTTACTATATCCAAAGCCGCCGTGCGCAGCATCTGGTACTCCTTGTCCGAGAGGGTCACCGCCGGAGCGATGACTATGGAGTCGCCGGTGTGCACCCCCACCGGGTCCAGGTTCTCCATGGAGCAGATGGTGATGGCGTTGCCCGCGCCGTCCCGCATGACCTCGAACTCTATCTCCTTCCACCCGGCGATGCTCTTTTCCACCAGCACCTGGGTGATGGGCGACAGGGCCAGGCCGTTGGCGGTTATCTCCCTAAGTTCATGGGGGTCGTTTACTATGCCGCCGCCGGTGCCGCCCAGGGTGAAGGCCGGCCGGATTATCACCGGGTAGCCTATCTCACCGGCAAAGGCCTCCGCGTCCTCCACGGTGGTCACCACCTTTGAGGGCACGCAGGGCTGGCCGATGCGCTCCATGGCGTCCTTGAAGAGCTGCCTGTCCTCGGCCTTGTCTATGGTCTCCGGGCCCGCGCCCAAAAGGCGCACGTTGTGCTTTTTGAGAAAGCCCTCTTTGGCAAGCTGCATGGAGAGGGTCAGCCCCGTCTGTCCGCCGAAGCCGGAGAGTATGCTGTCAGGCCTCTCCTTCTCGATGATGCGCTTGACGGTGGTAAGATTAAGCGGCTCGATATATATGCGGTCGGCCATGGCCTGGTCGGTCATGATGGTGGCCGGGTTGGAGTTCACCAGCACTATCTCTATGCCGTCCTCCCGAAGGGCCCGGCAGGCCTGGGTCCCGGCGTAGTCGAACTCTGCGGCCTGGCCTATGACTATGGGGCCGGAGCCTATGACTAAAACTTTCTTGATGTCTTTATTCAGCGGCATACAGATGACCCTCCTATCATACTAAAGAACCTGTCAAACAGCCACTCCGTGTCCAGGGGCCCCGCGCAGGCCTCCGGGTGAAACTGGGTGGTAAAGGCGTTGCAGTCGGTGTACCGCACACCCTCGCAGGTGCCGTCGTTCACGTTCACATAGAGCTCCCGGCCCATATCCGCCGGTATGCTGCCGCCCACAACGGCATAGCCGTGGTTCTGGCTGGTGATGTACACCCGGCCGGTCTCCAGGTCCTTCACCGGCTGGTTCTCGCCCCTATGTCCGTACTTGAGCTTCTCGGTCCGGGCACCGTGGGCCAGGGCCAGCAGCTGGTGTCCCAAGCAAATTCCGAACATGGGCTTGCCCAGCTTGTATATCTCTTTAAGGTTCTCTATAAGCTCCACGTTCTCCGCCGGGTCCCCGGGGCCGTTTGAGAGCATTATGCCGTCTACGCCCATATCAGAGAGCTCCCGGGCGGTGGTGGTACATGGGCAGACCGTGACCTTCGCTCCGCGCTTCACAAGGCACTCCCCTATGCTTTTCTTCATGCCGTAGTCCATCAGGGCTATATGGAGCCTCGCATCAGAACTGCCCATTACATAGGGCTCTTTGGTGGAAACCTCCCGCACCACGCCCTGCACCTTATAGGCCCTTATGGCCCCGATATCGGCCTTATCAGGGTCCGAGGTTATCATGCCGTTCATGACCCCCTTCTCCCGTATTATCTTGGTGAGGGTCCGGGTGTCTATGCCCTCCAGGGCGCAAAGTCCCCGGTCTTTAAAAAAGGCGTCAAGGCTGCCCTCTGAACGGAAGTTAGAAGGAGCTTGGCACCAAGCTTTAACGATATATCCCCGGGGGCCCACCACGCCGCTCTCAAAGTCGGCTGGTATCACACCGTAATTGCCAATAAGGGGAAAGGTCTGAACCACTATCTGCCCCCAATAGCTGGGGTCGGTTATGGTCTCAAGATACCCGCCCATGCCGGTGGTGAAAACCACCTCCGCCATAAGCTCCCCCGGGGCCCCGAACCTTCGCCCCTGGAAGACCCGGCCGTTTTCCAGCACCAGATACGCTTTTTCGCCTATACGCTCCATACGCAACACGTCCCTTTCTTTTGACCTATTCAATCTTATATATTGTACAGGAAAAGCCGCCGGAGCGCAAGGGGTAATTTTCACTTTTTTAATGTTCCGCGCTCTGGCGGCTTGACAAATCCCTGTGGCGTTGGTAAAATAAGTGTAGAAAAAGAAAGGAGGGCAGACATATGCCTACTGACAGAGAGTCCACAGAAATAAAGAAGTCCATGGCCTATGACCTGTTTAACATCCTCGACACCACCTCGGACAAAGACCACTATACCACTGAGGAAATTAAAGCGCTTATCAGAGCGTACATCGCGGGAGCAGACAAAGCTTAGTCCAAAATTTCAGGCGTTGAAGGGTAACCCTTCTTCGCCTTCCTTCTTATAATGTCTTATAATGATATGAAACCTGATAGAAAGAGTGGTCTGTTTATGGCAAACTGTTCCGAAAACCGCAAGTCCGTCCCGGAGCTGTTCGGCAGCGCCGTCTTTAACGACGACGTGATGATGGAGCGCCTCCCCAAGGACGTGTACCGTTCCCTGCGCAAGACCATCGACGAGGGCAAGGACCTGGACCTGACCGTCGCAAACGCCGTGGCCACGGCCATGAAGGACTGGGCCGTGGAGCTGGGCGCCACCCACTATACCCACTGGTTCCAGCCTTTAAACGGCGTCACCGCCGAGAAGCACGACAGCTTCATCTCCCCCACCAGCGACGGCCGGGTGATAATGCAGTTCTCCGGCAAAGAGCTCATTAAGGGCGAGCCGGACGCCTCCAGTTTCCCCTCGGGGGGCCTTCGGGCCACTTTCGAGGCCCGGGGCTACACGGCCTGGGACCCCACCTCCTATGCCTTTGTAAAGGGCGGCTCGCTGTACATACCCACCGCCTTCTGCTCCTACAGCGGAGAGGTACTTGACAAGAAGACCCCGCTTCTGCGCTCTATGGAGGCGCTCTCCACCCAGGCCCTGGGAATACTGCGGCTTTTGGGGGATGACAAGACCCAGCAGGTCATCACCACCGTGGGGCCCGAGCAGGAGTATTTCCTTATAGACAAGGAGCTCTATAAAAAGCGGCGGGACCTGATGTTCACCGGCCGCACCCTCTTTGGGGCAAGGGCCCCCAAGGGTCAGGAGCTGGAGGACCACTACTACGGGGCCATAAAGCCCAGGGTGGCCGAGTTCATGCGGGACCTGGACCGGGAGCTCTGGAAGCTGGGGATTTTGGCCAAGACCAAGCACAACGAGGTGGCCCCCGCCCAGCACGAGCTGGCCCCCATTTTCAGCACCACCAATACCGCCTGCGACCACAACCAGCTGACCATGGAGGTCATGCGCAACGTGGCCGACAGGCACGGCCTTGTCTGCCTGCTGCACGAGAAGCCCTTTGCCGGGGTCAACGGCAGCGGCAAGCACAACAACTGGTCCCTTCAGACGGACACGGGCAAAAACCTTCTGGACCCGGGCAAGCGGCCCTGGGAGAACCTGCCCTTCCTGCTGATACTGGCCGCCGTGGTAAAGGGCGTGGACGAGTACCAGGATCTTCTTCGGATATCCGTGGCCTCGGCGGGCAACGACCACCGGCTGGGGGCCAACGAGGCTCCCCCCGCCATAATCTCCATGTTCCTGGGAGATGACCTGACGGCGCTGCTTACGGATATCGAGACCGGCAAGCCCTGCGGAAATCTGGCTGAGAAAAAGCTTCAGACCGGCGTGCGGGTGCTGCCGGACCTTAATATGGACAACACCGACCGCAACCGCACCTCCCCCTTCGCCTTTACGGGGAACAAGTTCGAGTTCCGCTCTCTGGGCTCGGCCATCTCCATCGCCTGTCCAAATATAATGCTCAATACCATCGTGGCCGAGGAACTCAGGCAGTTCTCCCAGGAGCTTAAAGGTCAGGCGGATATGCCAAAGGCCGTGAACGCCCTGGTGCGCCGGGTGGTAAGCGGGCACAAGCGCATAATCTTCAACGGCGACGGCTACTCCGAGCAGTGGGTCGAAGAGGCGCGCCGCCGGGGGCTTCTGAACCTGCGCACCACCGTGGACGCCCTGCCGAGATACCTGGATCAGAAAAACGTGGAGCTTTTCCGGCGGCACAGGATATACACGGAGGCCGAGATGGAGGCCCGGTATGAGACCATCATGGAGGAATACGTAAAGACCCTTAACATCGAGAGCCTTACCATGACCGGCATGGTGCGCCAGGAGATCATACCGGCGGTGAGCGGGTATGTCTCGGAGCTTGCCCAGGCTGTTGCCGGTAAGCGCGCGGTGCTCTCCGGGCTGCCCTGCACGGCTGAGAGCCAGCTTATAGAGAAGCTCTCGACCCTTCTGGACCGGGCCTATGCCCAGGTGGAGGAGCTGGAGGAGAGCCTCGGCGACCCCCGGGCCGCCAGCGAGAATATCCTCAGCGCCGCCACCCACTACCGGGACACGGTCATTCCGGCCATGGAGCGGCTGCGGCTGACGATAGATGAGCTTGAGCAGAACGCGGCCAGAGAGCACTGGCCCTATCCCACCTATGCCGACCTGATGTTCAGCATATAGCACTTATAACAGATTGATATAAGACCTTGGGAAGTCTAACTTTCAGGAGTTGATGGTCATATGCAGACCCAGGAGAAAAAAAGCAATGTCCGCGGCGTAAGCGTGCGCCAAGTGAACTTTGGGATCCTGCTGCTGTCGGTGCTGCTGTACGCGGCCCTGCTGGCGCTCAGTTTCCACGCGGCAAAAGAATATAAGGATATGAAGACCGCCACCGACCTGTATATCTCCTGCCAAGAGAACGCCGCCCTGGTGACGGCGGGCTCCGACTATCTTACGGAGCAGGTGCGTATGTTCACCTTTACCCTGAAGCCGGAGTATATGGAGAACTATTTTCATGAGATACACGTGGACCGCCGCCGTGAGCTGGCCCTGGAGCAGCTCAGCGGCCAGGCCGGGGATACCGCCCGTGAGTACCTCAGCCGGGCGCTGGAGCGCTCGAACCAGCTGACGGAGCTGGAGATATACGCCATGCGCCTGGCGGCGGAGGGGGCGGGACTTGACGGCCTGCCCCAGGAGGTGGAGGACACGGAGCTTTTCCCGGGACATAAGCGCCTTTCGGAGGAGGAAAAGATAGAGCTTGCCAGAGATAAGGTTTTCGGCGAGGAGTATCAGGCAAAGAAAGCTCTTATTAACGACAATGTATACGCCTTTATCGGCGACGTCATGTCCACCACCCATAATAGGCAGGGAGCTGCCATGTCCGACCTGGACCAGGCCATGACCACCCAGCGCGTAGCGTGCAGTCTGCTGCTTCTGATGAACATTATTATATTTGTCATGATAGCCTTCCTTATTGTAAAGCCCCTGAAGGTGTACATAAAATGCATCAAAGAGGACCGGCGCATGGAAATCACCGGGGCCTATGAATTCAAGTATCTGGCCCTTACCTATAACGATATTTATGAACTGAACGCCGTTAATCAGGTGTTGAAGCAGCACCAGGCCGAGTATGACCCTCTTACCGGCGTTCTGAGCCGCAGCTGCTTTGAAAAGGTCAAGGAGCTGACCCGGCTGAAGCCCCGGCCCATCGCGCTTTTGCTGATAGACACGGATATTGCCGGTCAGGTAAGCCGCAGATATGGGTATGAGACCGGCGATAAAGCGCTGAAAAAGGTGGGCCGTATGCTCAACGAGCACTTCAGAGCCTCCGACTTCCCGGCGCGCACGGACGGGGACCAGTTTGCCCTTATCATGGACGAGGTAGAACCCGGCAGACAGGCAAATATAGTCCAAAAGCTCAAGGACATAAACCGCCAGCTTTCCCACCCCAAGGACGGGCTTCCGCCGGTCTCCATCAGAGTGGGCGGGGCCTTTTCCCCCGAGGGGTTCACAGAGGAGCTGTACCAGAAGGCAAACGCCGCGCTGAACGGCGTGAAGCGGGACGGCCACGGCGGGTGCAGGTTCTATAAGGAGGGCATGGAGCTCCCCGCGGACCAGCTATAAAGTAAAGTACCGGCCGCATATGCGGCCGGTACTTTTGCTGTGCGCCTGTTATTTTGTGCCCTTTAGGAGGGGCGATATGCGCTTGTATATCAGGAGGGTGACCGCCGTGCTCAGAAGCCCCTTGACGAAGGTGAAGGGCATATTGAACCAGATAAGCGCGTCCCAGAGGGTCTTTACATTGGGGTTAATGGCCCTGTACATATCCAGTATGGCCTCCATGGGCATCACAAGGCCATAGGCCGGGTACACGATGAAATAGTTGCTGGGAAGGCTCAAAAGGGCCATGGCCGCAGAGCCGATGAGCGCGCCCGCAAGGGCCCCCAAGCGAGTCTTCTTCACCCGGTAGATTATGCCCGCCGGCAGGACAAAGGCGGCGCCCAAAAGGAAGTTGCTCAGCTCCCCCACCCCGCCGGTGCTGGTGGCCAGAAGGTGTACCAAGTTCTTTATCAGGCACACTGCCACGCCGGACAGGGGCCCAAGGCTGAAGGAGGCTATCAGCGCGGGCAGCTCGCTGAAATCCAGCTGCAAAAAGCTGGGCATCAGCGGCACGTGCACCCCCACGAACATCAGCGCCGAGGCCACCGCCCCCAGCACCGCCGTCACCGCCAGGGCGCGTATGTTTACTCTCTTGACTTCTCTTACCTGTTCCATGATATCAGGACCTTTCATATAAATTTGCAAAGGCCTTTGCGCAAATAAAAATCCCCGGACGTAAAAACGCCCGGGGCTATGCGTCAGGAAACACGACGGCAAATACAGCCGCCAAAATCTTCTCTCCTCCGGACTCTAACCGTCGGTACCGGAATCACACCGGTTCAACGCGCCGAAACTCTCCGCTTCGGCTCCGCTCGCAGACTTTACTGCCGGTAAGGAATTTCACCTTGCCCCGAAGACCTTTTGCTGGTATAATTATAGTATATGACCTGCGGATTGTCAAGACGGACGGAGGGTAAAGATGAAGCTTTTTTCTAAAACCGAGATGCAGAGCCTGGAGTCGGAGGGCGTACACGCGGGGGTAAGCCTTTGGGAGATGATGGCGGGGGCCGGGGCGCAGCTTGCCCGGGCGGCCATAGATAAGTGGGGTCAGCCAAAGGGACCGGCGGTCGTGCTCTGCGGAAAGGGCAATAACGGCGGCGACGGCTTTGTGTGCGCCCGGGAGCTGGCGGAACTGGGGGCAGAGTGTGCCGTGCTCCTGCTGCACGGCGGCCCCAATACGGACCTTGCCGCCGCTGCCTTTGCCAGACTGCCGCCCTCTGTAAGGGTGCTCTCCCCCGGAGCGGAGGCAGAAGCCGCCCTTATGGGCGCGTGGCTGGTGGTGGACTGCCTGTTCGGCTTCGGGTTTCGTGGGGAGCTGGACAGGATTTCCACCGGGTACCTGCGCCTTGTCAACTCCCTTCCCTGCCACAGGATAGCCGCCGACCTGCCCAGCGGGGCCGAGTGCGATACCGGGCGGGTATCGCCGGGCACCCTTCGGGCGGAGCTGACAATAGCCTTCACCGGGGCAAAGCCCGCCCACGAGAGCTACCCGGCCAAGGAATACTGTGGCCAGGTGCGGATATGCCCGGTGGGCATACCCCCGGAGCTGGTTTCAAAGGCCGGGACCTCTGGAGAGGTTACCGGCTCCGAGCACCTGAGGGCCCTTCTCCGGCCCCTTGACGTCCAGGCGCATAAGGGCAGCCAGGGGCGGCTCCTGATGGTCTGCGGCAGCTGGGGCATGGCCGGGGCCTGCGTTATGGCGGCCAGGGCGGCCCTTCGGTGCGGAGTGGGGCTCCTGGACATAGTCTGTGAGGAGCGGGTCTATCCCCTTTTGGCCGGGGCCGTGCCCGAGGCCGTCTTTACCGTCCTTGACGGCCCGGACAGGCTTTTCGGGTCCCTTAAGGCCGCCAACGCCTGCGTGCTGGGCTGCGGACTTGGAAACGGGCAGGAGTCGCTCATACGCCAGGTGCTGGGGTGCTGCCCGGTCCCCCTGGTGATAGATGCGGACGGCCTGAACTTCTGCGCCCGCACCGGGTTTGACCTCTCCGCTCTCCCGGTCCCCCACGTTATCACCCCCCACCCCGGCGAAGCCGCACGGCTGCTGAGCAGAAGCGTTGCTGAAATTCAGGCCGGGCGCATACCCGCCGCTTTGGAGCTGGCAAAGCTTTCCGACGGCCCGGCGCTTCTGAAGGGCGCGGCTACGGTCACAGCCCGGCCGGACGGCCGCTTTGCCATAAACCCCACCGGCAACCCCGGTATGGCCAAGGGCGGCAGCGGGGACGTGCTCGCAGGCATGATAGGCGCGTTCCTCAGCCAGGGCGCGGAGCCCTTTGAGGCCGCCCGGGGCGCGGCCTATCTCCACGGTCTTGCCGGGGACAGGTGCAGGGACAGGCTGTCCGCCCGGGGTATGCTGCCCACGGATCTTTCCTCGGAGCTTTTAGAAATCTTTAAGGATTTTGAAAGGGATTAAGGGGTTTACAATTTATTTATATTTTGGTAAAATAGTCTGAGTTCCGGCGTATCTGCGCCGTGCGGAGGGCTTTTTATGCTTTATACTTACCTGTACTGCTTTTTCATTTACGCGTTCCTCGGCTGGTGCGCAGAGGTGCTCTATGCCGCGGCCGTGGAGAAGCGCTTTGTGAACCGGGGTTTCCTCAACGGTCCCGTCTGTCCCATCTACGGCGTAGGCGTGGCGCTTATCGCCCTGCTTATGGGCCCCTTCTCGGGCAACCTGCTGGCGCTGTTTATAGGCTCCATGATACTGGGCTCGGCTCTCGAGTGGACGGCGGGTTTCCTGCTGGAAAAGATATTCCGTCAGAAGTGGTGGGACTATTCCAATGAACCCCACAACCTGAACGGCTATGTCTGCTTGAAATTCTCCGTACTCTGGGGCTTTGCGGGCGCGGTGGTGGTGCGCTTTATCGTGCCCTCCACCAGCCGCCTGGCGCACCTTATGCCTCAGCCCCTGGGGTGGGTGCTGCTGGCGGTGCTGGGCGGGCTCCTTGTTGCGGACCTGTCGGTAACCGTGGTGTCCATCATAGGGCTCAACCGCAAGCTGAAAATGCTCGACCTGGTGGCCGCGCGGCTTAAAGCCGACTCCGACAAGCTGGGCAAGGGGCTGTTTGAGCACGCCGCCAGCGCCAAAAAGCGGGCCGAGGTCATGCAGCTGGACGCTGAAAAGCTCCACGAGAGATATGAGCAGGCCCTGCACTCCAATGTGCTGCACCGCCGCCTGCTGAAGGCCTTCCCGGACCTTAAATCCCTCAGGCATAACGAACAGCTGGAGGCCCTGCGGGAGAGCATCGACGTGTTCCGCCGCAAGTCCCGGGACGCCATTATGCGCCGCAACCAGGCGGCTATAGAGGCCTATGAGCCACATCTCAACGAGGGCCAGGAGAAGCCCTTTGGGTACATGATATGCTATGAGAAGCTCTTTTGGATATTCATGGCGGGCAACGTGGTGGGCTGTTTTCTTGAGACCGTATACGCCCTTATCCTGCCGCCCCATCAGTTTGAGCTGCGGGTAAGCGTGGTGCTGGGCCCCTTTATCCTGGTGTACGGCTTCGGGGCCGTGGCCATAACCCTGTTCCTTCGCAGGATGTACAACCAAAGGGACGTGCTGATATTCATCGCCAGCATGGTGGTGGGCGCGACCTTTGAGTATTTTTGCAGCTTTGTCCAACAGGCGGCCTTCGGCACCGTGTCCTGGGAGTACAGCGACTCCCCCTTCAACGTGGGCGGGCGCACGAATCTGATGTACTCCGTCTTCTGGGGCATACTTGGCCTTGTGTGGGTAAAGGACCTGTACCCGGTGGTGTCAAGAAGGATAGAGCGGACCCCGAAGAAGCTGGGGCGGGCGCTTACAGTGTTTTTTACAGTATTTATGGCAGTGGATATGGCGGTATCCGCAGGGGCGGTGTACCGCCAGTATGAGCGGGTGGACGGGGTCCCGGCCACGAACAGCGTACAGGAGTTTTTTGACAGGACCTTCCCGGACGAGGTGCTCAAGGTGATATACCCGCATATGCAGTATGTGGGCAAGCCGGAGCTGCCGGAGAAGCTTCGGGAGAACCAGGCCATACCCGAACCCGCCCAATAGAAACATAAAAATCCCTCCCCGATGCTCTTCACACCGGAGAGGGATTCTTCTATCGGTTTATTGCTTTAACGCCCCAGGAACACCATCACCGACCGGGGCCCGATACGGAAACTGCGGCTTTCAAAGTGTTGGGCCTTCTGTTCGGCCTGCCAGGTGCTGCACACCAGCTCCCAGTGCATGGAAAGGGGCAGCTCGGGCAGGGTCACGTCCAGCTCGCCCCAGTAGGCGTTGGAGGCCACATAGACCACCTCTGCCCCCTTATCCCGCTCGTAGCCCGCGAACATCACGCCCACATAGTGCTCGTCGCCGCCGAAGCCGTCCTTCCTCCAGGGGGTGACCCCGTGGAAGCTCACGTCCGGGAAACCCATGACCCCGCCGCTGAGGTCCGCCCGCAGGACCCGGTGGGCCTTTCTAAAGGCTATCATATACTTGAAAAAGCCGAACATATCTCGGTACTTGTCGAGCCGCCGCCAGTCAAGCCACGAGGTGATATTGTCCTGGCAGTAGGCGTTATTGTTGCCAAACTGGGTGTTGCAGAACTCGTCGCCGGAGAGGAACATGGGTATGCCCCGGCTGCACATTAGAAGGGCGAAGGAGTTGCGCACCATCCGAAGCCTGAGCTCGTTCACCGCCGGGTCGCTGGTCTCCCCCTCGGCCCCGCAGTTCCAGCTGCAATTATTGTTGTTGCCGTCGGTATTGCCCCAGCCGTTAGCGTCGTTATGCTTGTCGTTATAGGCAAAGAGGTCGTATAATGTGAAGCCGTCGTGACAGGTCAGAAAATTTACCGAGGCATTTTCCCGGCCCTTGGACTCATATATGTCCCGGGAGCCGGAAATGCGCTGGGCCGCCAGATTCGCCGTACCGTTGTCGCCCTTGATATAGGCGCGCATATCGTCCCTATACTTTCCGTTCCACTCTGCCCAGCGGTTCCAGGAGGGGAAGCTGCCCACCTGATAGAGCCCGCCCGCGTCCCAGGCCTCAGCAATGAGCTTCACCCCGCCCAGGATGGGGTCGAAGGCCAGGGACTGCAATAACGGCGGCTTATCCATGGGGGAGCCGTCCTCGTTGCGCCCCAGGATAGAGGCCAGGTCGAAGCGAAAGCCGTTTACCCTGTAGGTGGTGACCCAATAGCGCAGGCAGTCCAATATCATCTGGTGGACTATGGGGTGGTTGCAGTTCAAGGTATTGCCGCAGCCGCTGAAATTATAGTAATAGCCCTCGGGGGTCAGAAGATAGTAGATATTGTTGTCAAAGCCCTTGAAGGAGAAGAAGGGACCCTGCTCATTGCCCTCTGCCGTGTGGTTGAAGACCACGTCCAGGTACACCTCTATACCGTTCTCGTTAAGCTCACGGATAAGGCGCTTTAGCTCGTTGCCCTCCCGGTTATGCTCGGTGGTGGCGGTGTAGCTGGTGTTGGGGGCAAAGAAGCTGACGGTGCTGTAGCCCCAGTAGTTGTAGAGCTTATTTCCGTTGTGCTCGGTAGTCCTGCATCTCGTCGAACTCGAAGATGGGCATAAGCTCCACGGCGTTTACGCCCAGCTCCTTAAGATATGGTATCTTCTCCCGAAGGCCCTCGAAGGTGCCGGGGTTCGCCACCCCTGAGGAGCTGTCCTTTGTAAAACCCCGCACGTGCAGCTCATAGATTATCAGATCTTCATTTGGCACCATAGGCTGTGAGAAGTTACCCCAATCAAAGTCGTTTTTCACGACCCGGGCCTTATACTGCTGCATACCCGGTTGGTTCTCTCCCCACTCACGCTGGCCGGTGACCGCCTTGGCGTAGGGGTCCAGAAGGGGCTTGCTGCGGTCGAAGATAAGGCCCTTCCTTGGGTCGTAGGGGCCGTCCACCCGGTAGGCGTACTCGAACTCGGCAATATCCAGGCGGAACACTATCATGGAGTACACGTTGCCTATCCTATAGGGCTCCGGGAAGGGTATCTCCCCATAGGGCTGGTCCTCGCCGGGATGGTACAGCAGAAGGGAGATGGCCGTGGCCCCGTTGGAGTGTACGGTGAAGTTCACGCCGCCGGGGATGGCGGTGGCGCCGTTTATCTCGTAGAAGCCGGGGCGGATGGAGTAGGTGACGCCGTTGCACTCGATAAAGTCCAAAGGCACCAGATGTATGTTGCTGGGCAGCCTCATTGCCGCTACAGCGTCGCTCTTATTCAGGGTATGCACGTCCAGGTGATGGCGGTTTGCTTCCATGGGGGTCTTCCTTTCGTGATATTTTATGCTACGGGGCGTATAGCAAAAATGCCCCCGCAGCGAGGGGCACTTCTCTTATCCTTCCAGTTCCTCCGTGCCGGGCTGCTGTGGGGAGATCATCTGTTTCCAGGTGGCGTTTACCGACTCGGTACAGTTGAAATACACCGTGGTCAGAGTGTGGGTAGGTATACCCAGCTCCTCGGCGTGCTTGGTTATCTTTTCCCAATCCGCCTCCTCATAGCTGAGAGTCAGGTCATATAGCTGTCCGCAGCGGCCCTCGTGGCGCAGTATGGCGGCCTTTATCTCCTCGGCGATGGGCACCGTGGAGAGTATCTCCTCCATGGGCGCGTCGATAAGGTGCTCCAGGGTAGAGAACATACCCATAAGGTACGCGTCCGAGCGGGAAATGGGCATATTCTTGGCGTAGCGCATAAGCTCGCTGCAAAAGCTGGCCCGCATGAAGGAGAGCTTCAGAAACTCCTCGGCGGTCTCGTCTATCTCGTCGTTGGCGTTGGTGGTGCTGAGAAGGTATATCCACTGCTTCAGCTGGGAGATGCCCAGAGTCACAAGGCCCTGGCGGATAGTGGTTATCTTGTTGGTGGTGAAATAGGCGGAGTTCGCCACTCGCAAAAGGCCATATGTAAGGGTAGCGTCCATAGAGATTATCTGCTCTATCTCCTCCATGTCCGGCTCCTCCTTGACCACGGCCACCATGAGCCGGAAGAAGTTGCTCTGGAGATAGCCGCTGGAGTGGGCCTTTGTGGCCATCTGCTTTGCCACATAGCTGCCCTCCATGGCGTCCATCCCCATGCGCAGGGCCGTATCGTACAACTCCTTATCGTCCACATTGGTGGCAATCACCTTCTTGTTCATGCTCCTGGCAAGGTTGACGATATTTTCGGCGCTGGCTCCGCTTATGGTCTTGACATTCAGCTTGATATAATCGATAAAATCGATCAGCGACAGATACCGCGGCGCGAACTGAAACTCGTTCACCGCTATCTTATAGCCGTCCCGGGCATACTGCTGTACAAAACGCAGGGCCAAGGGATGTATCACCACGCTGTCGTCTATCTGTATGACCAGCTTTTCCTTTGGGAAGAGGGCCGGGGTCTTTTTCATCAGCAGCGTGGTGGTAAAGGTCATGAAGTGCACCGCATCCGTCAGCGACTTCTCCACGTTGTGCATCAGGAAACTGTATACCGTGTCGGCCACGGCGAACTCGTTGGAGCTCTCGTCGCTGTTGCCATAGGCCTGGTTCTCGCCATAGTACAGTATCTCATACGCTATGATCTGGTTTTTTTCATTCTTGACCGGCTGGCGGACAATGTATCTCTCTCTCATAGTCTGCGCCTTCCCTTACACCGCCGGGCGCGCCGCCTGGGCTTCCCTCTTCTTCTCCAGCAGAATGTCCATCACATGGACCAGCTTGCCAATCTCGGGCTTGCTCATCTGCTCGTCGGCGCCCAGCTCCTTGCCCTTTATTCTCATCTCCTCGTTTATCAGCGACGAGAATATTATCAGCGGGATATGCTTCATCTCCGGGTCGTTCTTAACAAGCTTTGTCAGCCTATGGCCGTCCATCTGGGGCATCTCGATATCCGTGACTATCAGAGCGGCCTGCCCGTCCAGATCACCGTCCTTCTTGGCCTGGGACAGATAGTTCCAAAGGTCATAGCCGTTGGGGAACATATGCAGGTTGGTATATCCGGCCTTATTAAGGCACTCCTGTATCATATGAGACAGCAGTATAGAGTCCTCCGCCACCAGGATGGGAGCTTCGTTGCGCTGGCGCTCGCCCATCTGCTCGATCTCGCTGACCTTTATGGAGGTTGAAGGGGAGATCTCCGCCACTATACGTTCGAAGTCCAGTATAGTCACCAGGTCCTTGCCGCACTGGGCGATACCCGTGGCCACGCCGTCATTGCCGCCGTTGATGGTATTGTCGGGTTTTTTGATATCCTTCCAAGATACGGTGGAGATCCCCTCCACCGTATGTATGCGGAAGGCCACCGTCATCTTGTTAAAGCCAGTGAGGATAAACAGGTCGGCAGGCTTGGGCTCGCAGTCGTCAACGCCCAGGTACTTGGGAAGGTTTATGACCGTTATCACCTCTTCCCTGGGCTTGAAGATACCCTCCACAGCCTCATGGGTGTGGGGCATAAACTTCACCGGCTCCGAAATCATGATCTGCTGCACCTTTGCCACGTTGATGCCGTAGAGGACCCCGTCAATGGAGAACTCCATTATCTGCATCTCATTTGTGCCGGACTCCAGCAGTATCTCGTCGTTCATTACTATGGCCATAATCCTTGACTCCCTTCGTTACAGTATAATATCCTGTTTTCCGTAGCTTTTTATAGTGGCCTTACCTGTTGCGGGATCGAAGGACAGCGTGCGCGCCACCGAACCCCCTACATCCTCAGCTATCAGCCGGATACCCTCGGCCCTCAGCACCTTGTGCACGCTCTCGATATTCCTCTGGCCTATATTTCCCAGTGCCCCGGACCCGGACACCGAGAACATCTTGGCCCCTCCGGCCACCTTTGCGGTTATCCGCGGCCTTCTTGCGCCCCTTGCCTCCATCTGCTTGAGGGTTTCGCGGATGCCCGTGTCGGCATACTTCATGGTGTTGGTGCGCCCCGCCTCCATGTTCAGCGGCAGCATTATATGTATCATGGCCGCAAGCCGCACATTGAGGTCCAGAAGGCATATGCCGCAGCAGGAGCCCAGCGCATAGGTGATAAGCTCGTTGCCCTGGTTTGTCATTTTCATGTCCGCAATGCCTATAACTATTTTAGAACTGTTAGCCATCTTCCACGCCCAGCTTTCTCAAAAGGAAATTGAGTGACCTGATATCGGGGGACAGTATCAGGCGGCAGGGCAGCTCATGTCCGTCGCAGGAGAAATTACCCCCGATTGTCATCAGATAGTCCGATTGCCCGCCGTACTCGGCCATGGGCACCGTCAGTATCGCGCCCTGCATATCCACCGTCAGACAGGGCACCGTCAAATCCACCTTTATGTCCGCCAGGTTCGACATGGCGTTTATAAAAGTGGATATCATGATGTTCCCCACCTCCACCAGGGCCGAGCGCTCCAACTCCTGGAGCTGGCTGTAGTCCTTGATGGAGACAGAGAGCATACGCTCTAGGATAATGTTTATAAACTCAAGGGGCTGCACCGAGAGCATTAAGCCGTTCATCTGCCCGCCGATATGCACCAGCACCCCCGCTGTGACGGGCTCCGGTCCCCCTATCCACTCGATGGCCTCGTTATACTCCATGATGCGCACCTCGGGCATGGTGATATGCACAGTGCACCCCAGCATACCCGACAGGGCCGTGGCCGCGTTGCCGGTGCCTATACTGCCTATCTCCCTAAGGGTGTCTATCTCCAGGCTGTTCAAATCCTGGTAGTTCTTTATAGTCATCCGATTACCTCCAGCCTATATAATTATCTGCGCAAGTCGTTTACTGTGGTCTCTATCTCGTCAGAGGTCTGTATCATCTTCAAAGCGTAGGTGAAGGACCGCTGGGACTCTATCACCTTACTCAGTTCGTTGGCAAGGTCCGCGTTGGACTGCTCCAGCTTTCCCTGGACCAGCTTGCCGCTGCCCACCCGGAGGTTGCCGTTCTTCTCTATAGGCGAAAACCTGTTTTCATTAAGGCTCAGCATACCGTTGGTATTCACAAAGTCGAATATTCCCACCGGCAGCATCTCCGCCATGTTGGTGGAGTCCTCTGCGTCCACCTCGATAAGCTGGCCGTTGGTGCCCATAACAAAGCGGCCCAGGCCGTCCGACAGGTACCAGCGGGATTCAAGTTCGCCGTCGCCGTTTTCCAGCATATACTGGGACATGGTGAAGGAGCCGTCCCGGGTATAGGTATACTCGCCGCTGGAGGGATCCCACAAAGCAAAGAAGCCGTCGCCGTTTATGGCATAGTCCAAAGCCCTGCCCGTGTCCGCAAAGCCGCTCTGATGGAAGTCCGTGTCCGCCGACACCATATACGCGCCGGTGCCCCGGGGCATCTCGTCCTGCTGCGCCCCCTGAACGTAGCCGTACATCAGATCGGAGAACACCGGGCGCTTGGCCTTGAAGCCGTAATTGTTCACGTTAGCAATGTTGTTGCCGTGGACGTTCAGCCGCTGCTGCTGCTGCCATGCGCCCACCGCCGCCGTATAAAATGACTGGTTCATAACCTTACCGCCTCCTTACTGTAATCTTCCCAGGTCGCTGGCCGCGTGGCCCATGTCCTGATCGTACATCTTTGTAAGCGAGGCCGAGCTCTGATAGGCCCGCTGGGTGCTTATCATCTTTACCATCTGCTGGACGAGCCCTACGTTGGAGCGCTCCAGCATACTGTGGTGCAGCAGGACCGCGTCCGCCTGGGGCTGGGCCCCGTTCGCGTCGAACATACCCATGGGGTCCTTCACAAGGCCCGCCGTGTCCTCGAAGACATATACCCCTATCTGCCCCAAAAAGCCTCCGTTCTGGGTGTATATCCGCCCGAAATCGTCCGTGGTTATCTTATCCGTCAAAAGGAGTATCTCCTCGCCGTCCACGTCCAGCACCCGGCCGTGGTCGGGAAGGCTCAAGTACCCCTCCTCGTCCAGGGAGAAGTCGCCCGCCCGGGTGTACCTTATGCCGTCTTCGGTCTGTATGGCGAAGAAGCCCCGGCCGTCGTCGTCGATGGCAAAGTCCAGGGGCATACCGGTTTCATCGAAGCTGCCCTGGGTATAGTCGGTATAGAGCTCAGAGGGCACGGTGGCATAGCTGCGCTCCCCGATATCCGTATAAGTCTTGTTTTTATTGCCCACCAGACTGTACATCACCTCGTCGAAGGTCTGCCCGGTAAAGGTGTCCACCTTAAAGCCGGTGGTGGCGACGTTTGCCATATTGTTGGAGATCACATCCAGGTTCTTGCCGTGGGTGATCATCCCTGAGACCACATTGTAAAAGCCGCTAAACATAATCCTTGTCCTCCATAAATTGACCTATATATAATTATACCACGTTCCGTGGTTCATTGCACTAGGTAAATGAAATATTTTTACGAAAAAATCAAAAATTTTCACTCGCCCCTAAGGTAGCTCTCCATCAGCACCTTCAGCTTCTGCACGGCCCTGGCGTGTATTTGGGACACCCTTGGGGGGGTAATATCCATCACCGCCGCGATGTCCTTCATCTTTAGGTTCTTCTCATAATACAGCGACAGCACCAGCTGCTCGTTCTCCTTCATGCCGCCGATGGCCTTTGCCAGGGTGTCCGTCAGCTCCTCGTCCATGAGCCTCTGCTCCGGGGAGCTCTGTGCTCCCTCCTCTGTGCCCGGGTCCGAGGGCCACATATCGCTGCTGTCAAACAGCTCCTGCAACGACAGTATGCTCTGTAAGGAGGAGTTTGCCAGGGTCTCCTGATAATCCCCTATACTCATGCCCAGATGCTCCGCTATCTGCTCGTCGCTGGGGTAGCGGCCCGTCTCATTATACAGCTCAGTGGCGGCCCGCTCTATCCTCTGGGCCTTCTGGCGCACCGTGCGGGGCACCCAGTCCTGCCGCCGGGCAAGGTCCACTATCATGCCCCTTATGCGCTTTGCCACATATACCTCGAACCGGCCCTTCTCCGGGTCAAATTTGTCCACGGCCTCGGCCAGCACGATAAGGCCCTCGTTGATGATGTCGTCCAGCTGGGTAAAGCTGCAGAACACCCCCCGTATCTGTAGGGCTATGCTCTTTATCAGCCCCGTATAGCGCATGGCTATCTCCCATTTCAGCTTCTGGTCCCCGCTCTCGCGGTAAAGAGCGAACAGCTCCTCGGTGGTCCCTCCGCCACGATCCTTTAGGGGGGCGGTCATGTGCCCACCGCCCTTCTGGCCGCGGACTGCTGCATGGTCACGTTACCAAGGGACTGTATCTGTACCGTGCCCACTATCTCGCTGAAGGAGAGCACGTAGAGGTTGGCAAAATACTGTGACAGCAAGCGGCTGAGATATATGCGCACCACCTGGCTCGTAAGCAGTATTGGCGGCTGGCCCAGCTCCGCGAACTTGGGCATATGCTCCGCCAGCTGAGTTATCAGGGCCTGTATCAGGTCGGGCTCCATGGCAAGGTATATGCCGTGCTCGTTCTTTGTAAGGGAGGCCACCACCCGGCGCTCCACCTCCGCGTCCAGGGTGATGGCGCGAAGCTGCCCGTCCTCGCAGAACCGGCGGGTGATAGTCCGGCTCAGGGCGTTGCGCACGCTCTCGGTAATAAGATCCGGGTCCCTGGTGGTGCCCATGGCGTCCACCATGGTTTCGAGGATAGTCTGCATATCCCTTATGGGTATGCCCTCCATCAGAAGGTTTCTGAGCACCTTCTCCAAAAGGGCGTAGGAGATCACCGACGGGCAGGCCTCCTCCACCAGCTCCGGGGAGGTCTTTTTCAGGTTCTCCACCAGCTGGATGGTCTCCGTGCGGGTCAAAAGCTCGTAGGCGTGTTTCTTTATGGTCTCCGAAAGGTGGGTCAGCACCACCGACAGGGGATCGATAACCGTATAGCCGTATATCTCGGCCATCTCCTTGTTCTCGGGCAGTATCCACCTGGAGGGTATGCCATAGGCGGGCTCCACGGTCTCTATGCCGTCTATCTCCCCCAAAGGCTTCGAGGGCTCCAGGGCCAGGTAGTAGTCCACAAGTATCTCGCCCTTGGCGACCTCCTCGCCCTTTATCCTTATGGTGTACTGGTTCGTACCTATAACCGAGCTGTCGTGCATACGCACCGTGGGCACCACAAAGCCCATCTCCTGGGCATACTGCCGCCGGAAGATGACTATGCGGTTTATAAGCTTGCCTCCGCTGCTCTCGTCCACCAGAGGGATAAGGCTGTAGCCCACCTCCATTTCAATGGGCTCCACCGTGAGGAGCGAATAGACGTTGCTCACGTCCCGGTAGTAGTCGGCCTCGGCAGGGGCGGCTTCGGGCTCCGGCTCCTGTGAGGGGGCCTCCAGGGCCTCCTGAGCCTGCTGCTCCGCGCGCATTTTGCGGCTCAAAAGCAGACCGAACACTATCAGTATGGCCGCCACCACTCCAAGGGCAAGATGGGGGGTGTTGGGCATAAGCGCCAGAAAGATAAGCGCCGCGCCTGCGGTGATGATGGCCCTGGGCTGGGCGGTAAACTGCTTTATCATGTCGGTGTTCAGGCTGCCGTCCGACACCGAGCGGGTGACTATCATACCCGTGGCCGTGGAGATCATCAGGGCGGGCAGCTGGCTCACAAGGCCGTCGCCGATGGTGACGATGGAATACTCGGTGAACACCGTGCCGATGTCCATGCCCCTTGACACCATGCCGATTATCACGCCGCCGATAAGGTTCACGGCGGTTATGATAAGGGACATGACAGCGTCGCCCTTGACTATCTTTGTGGCGCCGTCCATGGCCCCGTAGAAGTCGGCCTCACGCTGTATCTTCTCCCGGCGTATGCGGGCCTGCTGCTCGTCGATAAGGCCGGTGTTCAGGTCCGCGTCAATGGCCATCTGCTTGCCGGGCATTGCGTCCAAAGTGAAAC
>ERZ777305.938-NODE-938-length-42330-cov-5.898498_pt1 | contig 42330 bp, 32 predicted proteins | sample MGYA00374965_ERZ777305 | MGnify/ENA primary metagenome ERZ777305 (study PRJEB29328, sample SAMD00013331) | mouse gut metagenome | study: EMG produced TPA metagenomics assembly of the Metagenome analysis of fecal microbiota from mouse which was promoted...
GGGGTGGCTCCGGCCCGCGCGGCTCTTCGAGCCGCAGGGTTGTAGTCGTTTTGTCCGCGCGCCTTTGGGAAATCTTGTCCAAAGCGCAAGTCGCTTTGAACGATTCCCCTTTTAAGGCGTGGCGCGCGGTCGAGCATGGTGCTGTTCTTGCCCGCGCGCTGGCGGAAATCTTATTCAAACGTGTATCACGCGTTTGAATGATTTCCTACTCCAGCAGTCGCGCGCGGTCGAGCTTCGAGCCGGACGGAACTGCCCTTCGCGGGCGGCGTCCGGGTGACCCCGGCAGGACAGAGCGATACTGCGTATCGCTTACTTATTTGCTGTGCCCCATTCTCTGTTCGCGCGCTGGCGGAAATCTTGTCAAAACGCACAAGTGCATTTTGACGATTTCCCTCTTCAGGCGTGGCGCGCGTCGAGCTTGGTGCTGTTCTTGCCCGCGCGCTGGCGGAAATCTTATTCAAACGTGTATCACGCGTTTGAATGATTTCCTACTCCAGCAGTCGCGCGCGGTCGAGCTTTGCCCCGGATGGAACTGCCCTCGGGCCGGGCAGGCCCCACGTCCCGTGGACGGGCGAAACTGCGTTTCGCTGCGGCCGTGTCGGTAAAATTGGGGTAGAGGCTGCCTGTTAGGGTAGACCCGGCCAATTGTGAGTGCGACACGCCCCGTTTATTCCGAGAGGCAACGCAACTGAAGACCGTAGACGCGGCTGCTCGCGTGGGTGGGACTGAGGTACGTTATGCCGAAATCCAAGTATCTGCTACCGCTACCGCTGACCGAAAACGACCATACGGAACCTTCGCGGCCGACGGCCTGTGGCGCGCCATTGGCTCTTTCGCAGTAGCCCGGGGCGGGCGACCTTTAAGGCCTTTAAGACCCTGCTTCCGACAGCTATGCGTCGATCACCCCCGATCCCACCAGCTCCCCGTCCGGAGCGTACCATGCTGCGAACTGTCCCGCCGTGATTCCCCGCTGCGGTTCGGCGAAGTCGATGACGCCCCAGCCGTCGGCATCGACCCGGAGAGTCGCCCGCTGCAGCGGCTGCCGGTAACGAATCCGCATCAGGTATTCGCGCGGCGCGGTATCTCCGGCCTCCGGCGCCAGATCCGGCCGGATCCAGTGCATCTCGTCCGGCCGAATCCGAAGCCCCGGCCGGTACAGTCCCGGATGCCTCTCGCCCATGCCGACGTAGATGATATTGGCGGCCACATCCGTGGCGATGACGAACAGCGGTTCCGGTTTCCCTCCCACATTCAGCCCTTTGCGTTGCCCGATCGTGTAGAAGTGCGCCCCGTTGTGCTCGCCCACCTTCGTTCCGTCGCTTTCGCGGTAGACATAAGGTGCATACGGGTCGTGCTCCGCATCCGCGTATCTCGCCCAGTCCGCCGGAATCTCGATGATGGCACCGCCCGGCCGAGCCGCCAGCTTCTGTTGCAGAAAGATCGGCAGATCGACCTTGCCGACAAAGCAAATCCCCTGGGAATCCTTGCGTTCGGCCGTGGCCAGCCCCTGTTCCGCCGCAATGCGCCGCACTTCGGGCTTTTCCAGGTTTCCGATGGGAAACAGTGCCTTCGCGAGCTGCTCCTGATTGAGCTGACAGAGAAAATAACTCTGGTCTTTGTTGGGATCGTCGCCCGCGATGAGGCGGTGATAAGTCCGTCCGTCCGCCGGACTGACCACCGTATCCGTTTTGCAGTAGTGCCCCGTCGCCACATAATCGGCCCCCAGCTCCAGAGCCGCCTTCAGAAAGGCGTCGAACTTGATCTCTCGGTTGCACAGCACATCCGGGTTCGGCGTCCGCCCCCGTCCGTACTCGGCGAACATGTAGTCCACGACCCGTTCCCGGTACTGTTCGCTGAGGTCGATGAAGTGGAACTCGATGTCGAGCTTCTTGGCCACCAGTTCGGCGAAAACGCGGTCGTCGTACCACGGACAGTCGCCGGAGAGCGTCCCGGTCGTGTCGTGCCAGTTGCGCATGAACATCCCCACGACGTCGTAGCCCTGTTCCTTGAGCACCCACGCCGCGACGCTCGAGTCGACCCCTCCGGAGAGCCCGACGACGACACGTCTCTTGTCCTTTTTCGGATTGTTTTCCATAAATCGAATCGTTCCGCTCGGAAACGGCTCTCAAAGGTAACGGTTTTCGGCGGGATTTTCGTCTCGCCGGCCCGACGAAACCGTTTCTGATTTTTTTACCACGAACTCCGAAAAATATTACCTTTGTTTACCAGAAAGAATCACTCGTCAAAGCATCGCGTTATGCCGAAAATCTCGCAGACCGGGCTCCACGTCCCGGCCTCTCCCATCCGAAAACTCGTCCCGTATGCCGAGGCGGCCAAACGGCGCGGCGTGCATGTCTATCACCTGAACATCGGCCAGCCGGACATTCCGACGCCGGACGAGGCGCTGGCGGCGATTCGGGAGGTCGATGTCCGGACGATCGCCTATACCCATTCGGCCGGAATCGGAAGCTATCGCGAAGCGTTGGCGCGGTTCTATACGGATCGCGGGCTGCCGCTGACGGCGGAGCAGCTGATCGTCACGACGGGCGGTTCGGAGGCGATTCTGATGGCCATGCTGGCGACGTGCGACTGGGGAAATCAGGTGATTGTGCCGGAACCGTACTATGCCAATTACAACGGTTTCGCTATGGAGGCGGGGATCGAGATCGTGCCGGTGAGGTCGTATATCGAGGATGATTTCGCTCTGCCGCCGATCGAGGAGTTCGAAAAACGCATCACGCCGAAAACGCGTGCGATATTGATCTGCAATCCGAATAATCCGACGGGATACCTGTATAGCGAGGAGGAGATCCTGAAATTGCGGGAGATCGCTTTGCGGCACGACCTGTTCCTGCTGGCGGACGAGGTCTACAGCGACTTCTGCTACAACGGCGCCCGGCATCATTCGGTGCTGGCGCTGCAAGGGGTGGACGAGCATGTGGTGATGATGGACTCGATTTCGAAGCGGTTCAGTATGTGCGGGGCGCGGATCGGGGTGTTGGCGAGCCGGAACCCGGCGGTGATCGATGCGGTTTTGCGCATGGGGCAGGCGCGGTTGTGTGCGCCGTATGTGGGCCAGGTGGCGGCCGAGGCGGCGTTGAGGGCGTCGAAAAGCTACTTTACCACGGTGCATAACGAGTACGAGGCGCGTCGGAATTTTATGATCGGTGCGCTGAACCGGATGGAGGGGGTGCGCTGTCCGATGCCGCGGGGGGCGTTCTACGCGATAGCGGAGCTGCCGGTGGACGATGCGGATCGGTTCGCACAGTGGCTGCTGGAGGAGTTCGAACTGGACGGGCGGACGGTGATGGTGGCTCCGGCATCGGGCTTCTATTCCGACCCGGCGGCGGGACGCAGGCAGGTACGTTTGGCGTATGTCCTGAACATCGATGATCTGCGGGGTGCGATGGAGGTATTGGAACAGGCTCTGAAGGTCTATCCGGGCCGTTGCTGATTTGCATGCTATCAAGTTGTATTTGTACTCTTTTCTTTGAGCCGGACGGAACCGTACCTTTTCTGAAGAAAAGGTACCCAAAAGACTTTTAGATAGCTACGCTCCTCCTTAGGCTCCGCAAGCATCCTCTAAAGTTTTTTTGGTTCTTTTTGTTCACAAAAAGAACAGTACCCTCCTGTTCCAGATAGAGAGACTGAATAATACTTGATGATGCAGTATCCGACGATCGGACGATATGTCGAGACCCTATCGAATCCCGAGGGGCTGTTCCGCAGCCTGTCGGGACTTTCTGTTTCTGCACCCGTTGAATTTTCGGCCGGAGCGTACGGTGTTGTTTTCCGGGTCGGCGTGGAGGGGCATCCGCATGCCTTGAAATGCTTCACCCGTCATCAGCCCGGTCGGGCAGACGCCTATCGGCGGATCGTGCGGAGTCTGAACCGGGCCCGGGCCGAAGGCGGCGCGGGTGAGCGGCATTTGGTAGCTGTCGAGTGGCTGGACGACGAGCTGATCGTTTTCGACGACGACGGACACGCCGCCCGTTACCCGGCCCTGCTGATGGAGTGGGCCGAGGGAGAGACCCTGACGAAACGGATGGCCGCAGCCGTTGCCGCGGCCGATACGGAAGAGCTGGGACGGTTGTCTGCGGCTTTCGACCGGCTGGCTTTGTGGCTGTTGGCACAGCCTTTCGCCCATGGCGACCTGAAACCCGACAACCTGATCGTCCGGCCCGACGGCGAACTGATCCTGGTCGATTACGACGGTCTCTACCTGCCCGATATGGCCGGCGAGCGGGCTCGGGAGAACGGAACCGAGGGATTTCGGCCTCCGGGTCGCGGCGAGACCGCGTTCGATGAGCGGATAGACGACTTTTCGATTGCGCTGATTAGCCTGACCCTGAGCGTGCTGGCCCGTTGGCCGGAGCTGTACGACCGGTTTCGTCCTTCGACCGGCCTGTTGTTCGACCCTTCGGACTTGGTGGCGGGTCGTTGTCCGGTGGACGCTTTTCTGCGGCAGACCGAATGGGCTTCGCTCCCGTTGTTGGAGGCTTTGAGACGCGGAGAACGGCGGATCGAAGGGTTGGCCGGCATGCTGACGGGAGCGGATTCGGTGCGATCGCTCTCCGCGGCCGTGTACGATTATTGCGGCGAGGCGGGACGCGAGGGGATTCGGCTGGTGCGCAGGGGAGGGAAGTACGGTTTTGCGGCCGGCGACGGGACGTTGGTGGCGGAGTGTCGTTATGACCGGGCGCGGGAGTTCTCGGAGGGAGCGGCAGCGGTGTGTCTGGAGGGGCGGTGGGGCTTTATCGGGCCCGATGGCAGCTGGTTGCGGGAGCCGGAGTACGACGATTGCGGCGATTTTTCCGAAGGTATCGTGCCGGTCAGCATCGGCGGGCGTTGGAGTTATGCGGACGGGGAGTTTCGGCTGCTGTCGCGGCCGCGGTTCGACGATGCGTGGTCGTTTTCGGAGGGACGGGGAGTGGTGCGGAAGGGTTCGAAATACGGTTATGTCGGGCCGGATGGACGGATGGCGATTCCGGCGCGTTACGATTTCGCGCAGCGGTTTTCCGAGGGGGCGGCTTGTGTGATGATGAACGGATTGTACGGCTTTATCGATCGCCGGGGACGGTGGAGGGTGGAACCGCAGTTCGACTACGCGCGGTCGAAACACGACGGTCGGGTCTATGTCGAACGCGACGGGAAGGGGTACGAGATCGAGTTGTAAAGCAATGAAAACGGGCGATTCTTTTACATAAAAGAATCGCCCGCTCCGGTCTTAATCGCGGAGTGCGCGTGTCACGCCTTGTTCCGAATATACTCGTCGATTGCCCGTGCCGCCTGCCGTCCGGCCCCCATGGCCAGAATCACCGTAGCCGCGCCCGTCACCGCATCGCCTCCGGCAAAAACTCCCTCCCGGCTCGTCGCCCCCAGATCGCTCGCCTCGATACACCCGCGGCGCGTCACTTCCAACCCCGGCGTAGTCGCCGCAATCAGCGGATTGGGCGAAGTCCCGAGGGCCATAATCACCACGTTGCAAGGAATGTCGAACTCCGATCCTTCGACCGCTACCGGCGATCGTCGACCCGATTCGTCCGGCTCGCCCAGCTCCATCCGCACGCATCGGATGCCTGTCACCCACCCCTGTTCGTCGCCGACGATCTCCACCGGGTTGGTCAGCATTCGGAACTCGATCCCCTCTTCTTTGGCGTGGTGCACCTCTTCGCGCCGGGCAGGCAGCTCGGCTTCCGACCGCCGGTAGACGATAAAGGCCTCAGCTCCCAGCCGTTTCGCCGTCCGCACGGCGTCCATCGCCACATTTCCGCCCCCGACGACAACCACCCGGTCGCCCGTATAGATCGGTGTGTCATACTGTTCGTCATAGGCGTGCATCAGGTTCGTACGGGTCAGGAACTCATTGGCCGAGACCACCCCGTTGAGGTTCTCGCCCGGAATGCCCATGAATCGCGGCAGTCCGGCTCCCGAGCCGATAAAGACCGCCTCGAATCCCTCTTCGTCCATCAGCTGATCCACCGTCACCGTCCGTCCCACCACCACGTCCGTCTCGATCTTCACCCCCAACCGGCGGACGTTTTCGATCTCCGGCTCCACAACGCCTTTTTTCGGCAGCCGGAACTCCGGAATCCCGTATTCCAGCACCCCGCCCGGCCGGTGCAGCACTTCGAAAATCGTCACCTCATATCCTAATTTGGCCAAGTCCGCCGCGCAGGCCAGACCCGCCGGCCCCGAGCCCACGACGGCCACCCGATGTCCGTTGGCCGGTGCCGCTTCGGCCAGTGTCAGGCGGTGTTCCCGCCCCCAGTCTCCCACGAAGCGTTCCAGCTTGCCGATCGCTACCGGCTCTCCCTTTACGCCCAGAATACACGACCCTTCGCACTGACTCTCCTGCGGGCAGACCCGTCCGCAGACCGACGGCAGCAGCGAGTCGCGGGCGATCACCCGCGCCGCTGCGGCGATATCTCCGTCGACGATGCAGCGGATGAAGTCGGGTATCCCGACCGACACCGGGCACGCCTCGACGCACCGCGGCTTTTTGCAGTTGAGACACCGGCTCGCTTCCAAAGTCGCCTCGTCGAGATTGTAACCGTAACAGACCTCCTCGAAATTCGTCGCCCGTACTTTCGGATCCTGCTCCCGCACAGGAACTCTGGGTATTTTGTTTGCCATGGTAAATCTTTCTTTTCAGTTCGTTACAATCCGATGTTGCATTTGTGTCCCGCTGCGCGTTCGGCTTCGATCGCTTTTTTCCGCTCTTCGATCGTACGGTACATGCCCTGCCGCCGCATCGCCTCGTCGAAATCGACCTGATGGGCGTCGAATTCCGGCCCTTCGACGCAGGCGAAGCGGGTCTTCCCGCCGACGGTCACCCGGCAGGCGCCGCACATCCCGGTGCCGTCCACCATCAGGGTGTTGAGGCTCACGATGGTCGGTATGTTCAGTTCCTTGGTGGTCAGGGCGACGAATTTCATCATGATCATCGGCCCGATGGCCACCACGCAGTCGAAGTGTTTCCCGTCGTTCACGACCAACTCTTTCAATAGGTTGGTTACAAGGCCTTTGTATCCTTTCGAACCGTCGTCGGTGGCGATGTGCACGTTCGGGGTCAGGGCGCGGAACTCCTCTTCGAGCAGGACGAGGCTTTCGTTCTTGGCGCCGATGATGACGTCGGCCTGTATGCCTCGTTCGGCGAGCCTTTTGACTTGCGGATAGACCGGTGCGGCGCCCAGTCCGCCGGCAACGAACATGAATTTCGTGGCGGCGAGTTTATCGGGGCTATAGTGGATGAATTCGGAGGGGTGTCCGAGCGGCCCGACGAAGTCGGCGAAGCTGTCCCCTTCTTCGAGGGCGACGATCCGCATGGTGGAGGCTCCGATGGCCTGGATGACGATGGTCACGGTGCCCCGTTCGGCGTCGTAGTCGCAGATGGTCAGCGGAATGCGTTCTCCTTTTTCGTCTACGATGACAATCAGGAACTGACCGGGCTGTGCGGCCCGGGCCACACGCGGCGCTTCGACCTCCATCAGGTAGATGGCGGGAGCGAGCTGACGTTTTTTCAGGATACGAAACATAGGGTTCAAAAAGTCGTTGTTTTTCGGATGGATGGGGACAAAGGTAAGGAATTGGGCGGTATCTGCCTACTTTGCTCCGGCAGGATGTTGGTTTCTTAACAGGTTTGTGAGATTTTGTTGGATTTTGTGTGGCGCGCGGACAGAGAATGGTTCGAAGAGTTGGGCTGACCCAGCCATTTGCCCACCGCGGGCACGCGGGGCCCGCCCGGCCTGAGGGCAGTCGAAGCTCGACCGTCGCCCGCCCGCTTAAAGAGGGATTTCGCTCGTTTTGCGGTGAGCAAAATCGAGATGAAATCCCTGCGGGCGACGGCAAACGCGGCGGAGCGACAGCGGAGCCGCAGTGAGGCGGACACGGGACGGAGTCTTAGGCTGAGAGCGAGTAGCGCGATTCCGAGAGGAATCGCCGGGCCTGCGCGCTGGGCCTTCGGCCCACCCGGGGAGCGCGCAGCCCGAACCCGACAGACGGCTGGGCCAAACTTTTGCGGTTCGCAGAACCGCGCGGGCCGAAGCCTACGGGGCCCAAAGCAACGTCAGTTGCGGGCCTCCGCTGCGGGAGGCTTCGGCCCGCTTTGAATGGAGACTGCCATTATAAAGAGACGCCGCGTCCCGTTTATTCCGAGAGGCAACGCAACTGAAAACCGTGGGCGCGACTGCTCGCATCCGAAGGATACATGTACGTCATATCGAATAACAGACGCCAGGTGCCCGTGCTACTGCCGGGTACTGACGAAGACCAGATCGTACCTTCGCTGCCGATGCTACGCTGCACGCCGTCCGCACGATAGCGGTAGCCCGGGGCGGGGGGGTGATTTCCCTTTTAAGGCGTCGGCGCGCGGTTGGCTTGAGGGTACTGCCCTTACGCCGGGCGGGCGGTGCGTGCCGCACTCCCAATTGGCCGTGTCAGCCCCGTTTATTCCGAGAGGCAACGCAACTGAAGACCGCTGGCCCGGTGCGCCGTGTAGCTGGGGTAGAGTACCGTCACGTTGAAAGACAAGTTCACGCCACTGGTGTTGCTGACCGTCGAAGACCAGCTGTAACCGCTGCCGCCGACGTACACCGGATCGCCCGAGCGCGAATGGCGGTTGCCCGGGGCGGGAGCTGTCCGGTGTCGAATACAGGAAAAAACAGTATATTTGCCTACTCGTAAAATTTCATTCGATTCCCTTAATCTATCTCCCAAGGCAGAGAAGCCCCATGAATACCGATACAGCTCTCCTCACCGCCGCGAAAAGACTCCCCGAGAGAACCGTCGAACGCCTGAGCGAATATCGTCGCATGCTGCTGGAGTGCTTGAAACAGGGAAAAACCCATATCTATTCCCACGAACTCGCTTCGATGCACGGCATTACCGCCGTTCAGGTGCGGCGCGACCTGATGCTCATCGGCTTCAGCAGCGATACCAAGAAAGGCTATGACGTGGAGGTGCTCATCGACTTTATCGGCACCCTGCTCGACAGCCCGGCCGGGTTGAACGTCGGCGTGATCGGGATGGGGAATCTGGCTCAGGCTGTGACCCACTATTTCAACGGGAAACGCTCCAAACTGCGCATTACCGCCGCTTTCGACATCGATCCGAACAAAGTGGGGCATACGGTGGCGGGGGTGCCGTGCTATCATATGGAGACCTTTGTCGAAACCGCCCGGAAACTCGATCTCCGGATCGTGATCCTGACTTCCCCCTCGTCGGTGGCGGCCGGGATGGTCGAACCCGTCACCCGGGCCGGGATACGCGGAGTGCTCAATTTTACCTCCACGCCGCTCAATTTTCCGGACGACATCTATGTCGAAGATTACGACATCATTACCTTGCTGGAGAAGGTAGCCTATTTCTCCAAAGGAGATTTGTCGGACTCCGTTGCGGTGCAGGATTAATTTCGGAGGAGAGACCTCTCATGGAAGTGCATTACGGATTCGAGACCCTGCCTGCGTTCGATCGAACGGCCGTCGCCGTGGGGTCGTTCGACGGCGTCCACCGCGGACACCGGCTGCTGATCGACCGGCTGAACGCGGCGGCCCGCGATCTGCCCGGCGGAGAGGGAACTTCGGTCGTAGTGACCTTCGACCCTCATCCGCGGTTCGTGCTTCGGGGAGAGAATCGGCTGTTGAGCACGCTGCCCGAAAAACTCGACCTGTTGTCCGAGACAGAGGTAGACCATGTCGTGGTCGTACATTTTACGCCGGAATTCAGCCGGATCGACAGCGAAACCTTTGTCCGCGATTATCTGAGAGGTCTGTTGCGGGCCGAGATCGTCCTCTCCGGCGAAGGGCACCATTTCGGTCACGACCGCTCCGGATCGATCGAAGCCTTGGAACGCGACGGCATCCATACGGCCAGTCTGGGGCGGTACGAACAGATCAGCTCGACCGCGATTCGGCGGGCGATCGAGGCCGGAGAGATGGAACGAGCCGCCGGAATGCTCGGAGCGCCTTATCTGATTCGGCGAGATACGCTCTCCGACCCCACGAAACTGCTTCCGCCGGCGGGCGAGTATCGGGTCTCTTTTCCCGACCGCGGTCCGGCCGAGGACCAACTGTACGTCGACTCCTCTCTGGCCGGACGACAGGATTTGCCCCTTCGCATCCGGGTACTTGGAAAATAGCGATATATCGTCTATATTTGTTCATGGATCGAATGCCGCTTCCTGCGGACGGACGGTCTGCCTCTGACGATAACAAAACGAACAAACTCTAACTGGATATGCGACTGATTATCGAACCCGATTATGCCCACCTCTCGCGCTGGGCGGCCAACTACATTGCGCACAAAATCAATGCTTTTGCTCCGACGGCGGGGAAACCGTTCGTACTGGGGTTGCCCACCGGTTCCACGCCGCTGGGGACGTACAAGGAGCTGATCGCGCTTCACAAGGCGGGAAAAGTTTCGTTTGCCAACGTGGTGACGTTCAACATGGACGAATATTGCGGCATCCCGAAAGAGCATCCGCAGAGCTACTACACGTTCATGTGGAGCAACTTTTTCAACCACGTCGACATCAAGCCCGAAAACGTTAACATTCTGAACGGCAACGCGCCGGATCCGGAGGCGGAGTGTGCGGCTTACGAGGCGAAAATCGAAGCGCTGGGTGGGATTCATCTCTTTATGGGCGGGATCGGGCCGGACGGTCATATCGCTTTCAACGAGCCGGCGTCGTCGCTGACCTCGCGGACGCGGATGAAGACCTTGACGCTGGATACCATTATCGCCAACTCGCGGTTCTTCGAAAACGACATCAATAAAGTGCCCAAGACGGCGCTGACGGTAGGTGTGGGGACGATAATGGCGGCCCGCGAGGTGCTGATTCTCGTGAACGGGCACGGAAAGGCGCGGGCTCTGCGGCACGGGGTGGAAGAGGGGATCAACCATATGTGGACGATCAGTGCGTTGCAGCAGCATCCGCACGGGATCATCGTCTGCGACGAAGACGCCACTTCGGAACTGAAGGTGGGTACTTATAAGTATTTCAAGGACATCGAAAGTCGGAATCTCGATCCGGAGACTCAGTTGTAGCTTTTGACTTACAGCGCAGTTTTATCCGTCTTTTCTTCCGGTTTTAAACCGGAAGAAAAGACGGATTTTTGTGTGGCATGTACTGTTCGCAGCGCAACATGTTTGAAATTGCGGGTAGACCCGGCCAAAGCATCCCGCAGTGATGCGCTCTAAAGTTTTTTCGGTTCCTTTTGTTCACAAAAGAAACAGGTCGAAGTGCGTGGATGAAGCATGGAACGATGAATTGGGCTGGGCAGAAAAGTGGAAATGCGTAGCATTTCCCGTCCACGGGACGTGGGGCCCGCGCGGCCCGAGCGCAGTACCCTCATACCAAGGCGCGCGGACAGAACTCATTTCCGTCGCCCGCCCGCTTAAAGAGGGATTTCACTCATTTTGCGGAGAGCAAAATCGAGATGAAATCCCAGCGGGCGACGATTAAAGTGCTCCGCGCGCGACTGCTGGAGTAGGAAATCGTTCAAAGCGACTTGCGCTTTGAACAAGATTTCCGCCAGCGCGCGTAGGGTAGAGGCTGCTATTTCGGAGTGCCCGGAGGCACCGGCGGAGCGATAGCGGAACCGTAGTGAGGCGGACACCGGGCGGTGCTTTGGGCCGTATAAGGCCGAGGATGGGGCGGTGAATTGGGCTGAGCTTTTGCGGCTCATAGAGCCGCGCAGTCCGCCGCCACCCCACGCGGCGGACTGCAACTTCGCGGAGCTCGTTGCGCCTCCGCTGGCGTCGAACTGTCGTTTGTATTGCGAGTGAGGCAGAGTTGAGAACAGGCCGGCGCCCGGGAGCGACCGCAATTCTCGACGCGTGAGCGGCGAGTTGCGGGCCTCCCGATGGGAGGCGTCCGGCCCGCGCGACCCTGCGGGTCGCAGGAACTCGGTCGATTAGGTAGAGGCTGCCTTTATTGGGGTAGACACGGCCAGTAAAAGACGTAGCGCGTCCGTTTATTCCGAGAGGCAACGCAACTGAAGACCGTAGGCGCGGCAGTTTGTATCACTGGTACGAAGGTATCCGGAGGAAAAATTCAAAAATTGTCCTTGAATTTGATTAACCGATGAGGACCAACTGTAACCGTAATAACCGGTATCCAACAAGCCACCTAGCCCTCCGCGATGTCCTGCGTCGCGGAAGCCCGGGGCGGGTGTTTCGTTTCCTGTTTATTCCGAGAGGCAACGCAACTGAAAGCCGTAGGTACGGCTGTTTACAAAACTGGGCTCAAGATCAGCGGTACTGAATGTCAGATATGCTCCATCAATGTCATTCGTTGCGGACGACCAGCTGAATCCGTGACAACCGATATATACCAGTGTCCCGGAGTTTGTATGACGGTAGCCCGGGGCGGGGTGTTGGGTTTGGAGCATTTTCTCGCGTACCTTAGAAGAACAAACGTGCTTTAGAAAAATAAAATCAGGCTTTGCAATTTAGCTTGCAAAACCTGATTTTCATATGAATAATCGGAAACGCTTATTTTGCCTGCAGCGTCAGCTTCGCACCTTTGACACCCGGCGCCGTCGCTTCGAAAACAATCTCGCCCGGCGCCTCCGCACTTTGTACGATCGCCGTCAGCTGGCCGCTGAAGAGCTTCATTTGCGGCAGGTGGAACAGCTCCAGCGAAGCCGGATTGCCATTCGCCGCCGCACGGTAACTCCCCGCGCCCTTCACCTTGAATCTGATCTCACGCGTGTCCTCCGGGCACAGGTTCCCCTCCTTATCCACCACCCGCACGTTGATAAACGAGAGGTCTTTGCCCGTCGCATCCAGCACCGTTCGATCCGCCGTCAGTTCGATGCGATGCGGCTTTCCTGCCGTACGAATCTCCTCGGTCGCCATCGCCCGGCCCGTCGAATCATAGGCCACCACGCGCACCGTCCCCGGCTCATATTTCGTATCCATCCACATCAGCCGGTAACGCTTCTGCCGCTCGAACGACGCCTGTGCCTCCTTCGTATAAGAACCCTCCACCCTGATCGTCGTATCCTTCGTGCGAATCCCCTGGCTCACCCCATTGATAAAGAGCTCGGCCGACGGGTAATTCGTGTAGACGAAGACCGGAATCGTATCCCCGATCCGTTCCTCCGGCCACGTCCAGTGCGGCAGGATATGCAGCGTCTCCTCGGTCGGGTTCCAGTGGCTGCGGTAGAGGTAATAGCGGTCTTTCGGAATTCCCGCCAGGTCGATGATCCCGAACAGCGAACTGTGGCTCGGCCAGTTCGTGTAGTACGGCGTCGGCTCGCCCAGGTAGTCGAATCCCGTCCAGACGAACTCCCCGATGGCATACGGCAAATCCTCGTGCTGGATGAAATCGTCCTCCGGCAGGTTCGACCAGCCGCAGTGTTCCACATCGTACGACGATGCCTGATGATCCGGATAGGTCTTCATCGCCGCCCGCACCACCGGAAACTTATAGACCCCGCGCGAACTAAGAGTCGAGGCGGTCTCCGTCCCCAGAATGATCCGTTGCGGCAGCTTGCGGTAGTTCTCCGGATACATGAACGGCCGGTAGTTGAATCCCGGCACCTCCATCACCGCCGCGAAGTTGTTGTTGATCACCGCCCCCGGATTGTCCATCCCCTGCGTCACCGGCCGCGTCGGGTCTTCGCGGTGCGCAATCGACTGGAGCCAGTGCGCGATCTTCGCTCCGTGCTCCATCCCCTGCTCCGGCACTTCGTTGCCGATGCACCACATCACCACGCTCGGCGCGTTGCGGTAGTGGCGGATCACATTGACCAAGTCTTTTTCCGCCCAGTCGTCGAACAGCCGGTTGTAGCCGTTCTGGCACTTCGGCGACCGCCATTCGTCGAACGTTTCGACCATCAGCATCATCCCCATCTCGTCGCAGGCTCGCACCAGCTCCGGCGCCGGCATGTTGTGCGACGTGCGGATCGCGTTGGCACCCATATCCTTCAGCATCCGCACCTGCCGCCGGATCGCCGCCTCGTTCACCGCCGCCCCCAGCGGCCCCAGGTCGTGGTGGTTGCAGACCCCCTTGAAAACCGTTTTTTTGCCGTTGAGATAGAACCCGTCGTCCGGCCGCACCTCGATCGTCCGAATCCCGAACGGCGTGCTGTATTCGTCCTTCAGGTCATCCCCCTCGTACAGCTTCGACACAGCCGTATAAAGCACCGGATTCTCCAAATCCCACAACGCCGGACGGTCGACTACAAGATCCTGTGTCAAGACACCCTCGTCATAATCGGTCAGCCGTGTCGTGGTCTCCGCCACCTTGTTTCCCGCGCTGTCCCGGATTTCCGTCACCAGCCGGTAGCGGTTCGTTTCGACGGTTTCCGGTAATATGACCTCCGTCTTCAGATTCACTTTTGCGAACCGCTCGTTCACCACCGGCGTGGTCACATACGTCCCCCAAACCGGAATGTGCGCCCCGTCGGTTACCACCACGTGCACGTTCCGGTACAAACCCGCTCCCGGATACCACCGCGACGACTCCGGCAGATTCTCCAACCGCACCGCCACCGTATTGTTCATCCCGTCGGCATTCAGGTACGGCGTTACGTCGAAGTGGAACGAGTTGTAGCCGTAGGGCCACTCGCCGACCCGCTGCCCGTTGACCCACACCTGTGCGCCGCTCATCGCCCCGTCGAAGAGCAGGGTCGCCCGTCGGGTCGAATCCCGGCCGAACTCCGGCACGTCGAACCGCGTCCGGTACCATCCGGTACCCACGAACGGCAGCCCGCCTGTCCGTCCGGCATGTTCGCTGGGCTCGACCTGCCCGTCCTGCACGATGGCGACATTTTGTTTGTCGTTGTTCGGATTGAACGGCCCGTAGATCGCCCAGTCGTGCGGCACCGTGACGGTCTGCCACCGGCTGTCGTCGTAGTCCGTGCGGAGGGCGGCCGAGTCGTCGGTGCGGGTGAAGCGCCACCCCTTTTCCAGCAGAAATTCGCGCCGGTCGGCCCGGGCGTTCGGCGAGCCGAAGCACCAGAGGCCGAGGGCCAGAAGCAGATAATTCCTTGTTTTCATCTTCGAACGGTTGGTTTTCGGGTAAAGATAACGATTTTATCGTTGCGAACCCTCCGTCGGCCCGGGCGTCCGGGAGATTTATTTGCGGATTCGGCGCGGAATCGCTACCTTCGCCTCCGCAAGCGGGCGCATGCTCCTGGTGCGTCGCGCGAGAGGCTCCGGTGGTGGAATGGTAGACACGAAGGACTTAAAATCCTTTGGCCATTGCGGCTGTGCGGGTTCAAGTCCCGCCCGGAGTACTGAACGGGCGGTCGATCGACGGATCGACCGCCCGTTTTGCTTCCGGCTAAGAACGGATTTTAGAGCGACTTCCGAAAAAATGTGCCTTTCCGTCGATCGGAAAAGAGCCGGGAGGGTTTGTATTTTTCGGGATTTTCGTATTTTTGGCCTCGAAAACTTAACCAAATCATCATTATGAAACAACTGCTCGAAAAGATCGCCGCTGAGATTGCGAACTTTCAGGAAAACGCTGCTTTGCAGTGCGAAAAAGGCAACAAAGCTGCGGGGACGCGTGCTCGTAAGGCTACGCTGGAACTGACCAAACTGATGAAGGAATTCCGTCAGGTATCGCTCGAAGAATCGAAGAAGTAAGGCGATTTTTGCGGCTCGCAAAAAATGAGACGAGCGCTTTTCCGACCCGGTCGGAAAAGCGCTCGTTCTTTATACACAGGCGCAGAGGGCCGTGCAGCATGGCAGCCCGTTACAGCAAAGCCTTGATGTCCCGGATGATCCGTTCGGCCAACGCATCGGCCGCCGCTTTGTCCCGGCTTTCGGCATAGATCCGGATGATGGGCTCCGTATTCGACTTGCGCAGATGCACCCATTCGGTCGGGAAGTCGATCTTCACCCCGTCGATGTCGTTCACCTTCTCCGAAGCGTATTTTGCTTTCATTTTTGCCAGAATGCCGTCCACGTCCGTCCCCGGCACCAGGTCGATCCGGTTTTTCGAAATGTAGTAGGCCGGGTAGGTCGCTTTCAGTTCCGACAGTTTTTTACCCGTTTTCGCCAGATAGGTCAGCAGCAGAGCCACCCCGACCAGCGCGTCCCGGCCGCTGTGCAACGCCGGATAGATCACCCCGCCGTTCCCCTCGCCGCCGATCACGGCATTCGTCTCGCGCATCTTCGCCACCACATTCACCTCGCCCACCGCCGCCGCGGCATACGAACCGCCGTAGCGCGCCGTCACATCCGCCAGAGCCCGCGACGAGCTCAGGTTCGACACCGTATTCCCCGGCGTCTGCGACAGCACGTAGTCCGCCACCGCCACCAACGTATATTCCTCGCCGAACATCGTCCCGTCTTCGTTGATCAGTGCCAGCCGGTCCACGTCCGGATCGACCACGACACCTAGATCAGCTCCCACGGCCGGAACGCAAGCCGAAATCTCGGTCAGGTGTTCCGGAATCGGTTCCGGATTGTGTGCGAACCGTCCGTCCGGCGTGCAGTTCAGCTCCACCACCTCGACTCCCATCGCCTTCAGCAGGGCCGGCATCACGACGCCGCCCACCGAATTGACCGCGTCCACCACCACCTTGAACTTCGCGTTCCGCACTGCCTCGACATCCACCAGCGGGAGTGCCAGCACGGCGTCGATATGCTGCCGGTCGTACGACTCGCGGGAGATCACGCTGCCGATGCCGTCGATCTCGGCGAACGCATATCCGTCCGTCTCCGCAATCTCCAGCACCCGTGCCCCTTCGGCCGCATTGAGGAATTCGCCCTGCCGGTTGAGCAGTTTCAGGGCATTCCATTGTTTCGGATTGTGGCTGGCCGTGAGGATGATCCCGCCGTCCGCACCGTGGCCCGTCACGGCCATCTCGGTCGTGGGGGTCGTCGCCAGCCCGATCGAGATGACATCCACGCCGCAGGCCATCAGGGTTCCTTCGACGACGTCGGCCACCATCTCGCCCGACAGCCGCGCGTCGCGTCCCACCACGACCCGCAGTTTCCGACCTGCCTGCGTCGCTTCCGGCGTCTGTTCGGCCAGCCACCGGCTGTACGAGGCCGTGAATTTCACTAAATCGAGCGGTGTGAGCGCGTCGCCCGGTGTACCGCCGATCGTGCCGCGGATACCCGAGATGGATTTGATCAGAGTCATGATTGTAAACCGTTTTGTTTTAAATTAAGCGGCAAGTTAGTAATTTAGCCGGACTTATCGACCCTCAGACTATGCAATTCGGTACATTTTTCCGGGAAAACCTGCGGCTCTCGTTCGCTTCGATCGTGGGAAATCGCCTCCGTTCGATCCTGACGATCACCATTATCGCGATCGGCATTCTGTCGCTGGTGGGCATCGTCACGGCGATCGAATCGATTAAGGAGAGTCTGGTCGAGTCGTTCGCCTCGATGGGAACCAACGGTTTTTCGATCCGCGACCGGCAGATGTTCGGCATGGGGCGCGGCGCACGCACCCGGAACGACAATTTCATTCCGTACGAGCAGGCCTGCGAGTTCCGCGACCGTTTCGAATTGCCGGCCTCCGTCTCGTTGTCGATGTATCTGGGGGGCGGGGCGACGGCGCGGTACGGATCGAACGAGACCAATCCGAATCTGACGGTGGCGGCGTTCGACGAAAACGGATTGCCGAACTCCGGTCTGGAGCTGGCCGAGGGGCGCAACTTTTCCAGACAGGAGGTCGAGCGGGGCGATGGGGTCATCATCATCGGGAGCAAGGTGGCCGAACTGCTTTTCCCGAATGGCGAACAGCCGGTCGGAAAGATGATAAACGTTTCGGGCAGCCGCTATGAGGTGATCGGCGTGCTGGCTGCTCGGGGGAACAGTCTGGGTATGGATAATAATGAAGGGTTGCGGACGATCGTTCCGATTACGACGGCGCGGCGGACTTTTTCCTGGATCCATGCCAGTACGGCGATTTCGGTGGTGCCGACCGATCCGCGGCTGCTGAACTTGGCGATGAGCGAGGCGGAGGGGCTGTTCCGTTCGATCCGGCGGCTGGGGGCGGGTGAGGCTGCGGATTTCGCGGTGGAACGGAGCGATGTGCTGATCGAACTTTTGGCCAATGACCTGGCGACGGTCACGCTGGTGGCTTCGATCGTGGGGATCATCACGCTGCTGGGGGCGGCGGTGGGGCTGATGAACATCATGCTGGTGGCGGTCAACGAGCGGACGCGCGAAATCGGCACGCGGATGGCGCTGGGGGCGAAACCGCGGATGATCCGGCAGCAGTTTCTCTTCGAATCCATTCTGATCAGTCAGCTGGGTGGCATCTGCGGAATCGTATTGGGCATTGCGTGCGGCAACCTGATCGCACTGCTGACGGGCGGAGCTTTCGTGGTGCCTTGGGGATGGCTGTTGGTCGGGATCGGACTGTGTCTGGCGGTGGGAATCGGTTCGGGCTACCTGCCGGCCCGTCGGGCGGCTGCGCTGAATCCGGTCGAGGCGCTGAGGTATGAATAGAACAGGTATTAATACCAGACAGAACCGGTGCTTGTGCTGTCGGCCATAAAGGGGCGCTGCCAAGTGTTGTCCCACAAGGTGCCGCGAATTAGATACAGACCTCCGACAGGTAATCCTTCGAAATGGATTTCGTAGTTTGGAGGCATGCCGACTCGACAAGAGTCGCAGAAGTGCCAATCGTTGTCTGCCCAATGATAGATTTCGAGTGGTGTGCGGTCGGCCGGATAAAATGTGTCCCAACGAACTGTCCAGTACAGATTGACGAATTCCATGTCAAGGTGTTGCGTATGCACGGAGTCGGGAAGAATTTCCCGTTTATGTCCCGATGAAGTCAGTACGAACGGTCTGCCTGCCGGATAGTTTCGTCCGCTGCGATAAAAGATCGGCAAATAGAGAATGTCGTTGTTCCCCATGTCCGTGAATGTCGCTGTTCCGTTTCTCAGCGGAGCCCATGCTACCGGCTGCCATGCGGCGGCATTGAAAACGGCCAGGTAAAGGATGCCGTTGTTTTTGTCAAGATTTTGATTCGGAGCGACGGTTACGTCCGATACGGGAACGTATTGTGCAGTTACATCTTTACGGTTGAACGTGGTGAAAAGCGGTGGAATATCTCCCGGTTCGACAGGAGGGTAGAACGTAGGATCGAAAGAGTAGGTACGGCGAAATATTTTGGGCGTTCGTGTGTTTTCGCAGACAGAACGGAATCCGTCCGGGTTGAATTCCGCAGGTTCGAATGGTTGCCATCGACCGGTTGTATCTCGGACAACTGTCCATTCGTGGCCGGAATTGCGATGGGCCCAAGCCGGACACTCGTCTATGGCGGCAGGAATTCCCAGTTCACGCATGATTTGCACGAAAAGGGCCGATATGGCGCGGCAACTTCCTTTCCCTTCTGCCATCAATTCGGAAATAGAAGGCTCGTTGAGCAAAGCGTGCGAGCGCAAATCAAAAATCATCCAGTCCTTTATATCATTGTTGATAAGTGAAGCCGCAACAATAGGGTCATTTCCTGCGGAGTCGAGCAGATGGGCATAGCGAATACGAATCGTATCTCCGATTCGCCGGTCGAACGGCTCTTTTCCTGCTCGGTAGGGAAGTAGGTATTCGCAAAAGTCGGCAAATGACATGCCGCGAGCGTAAGGGGAACCTTGCCAGCGTTCGAGAGCGGTACGAACGATCTGTCGTCGGAGTTCGGGTGACAGCAGGTCGGCGTCCCGATGAACGGTGTGGGTCGCCCGATAGATGCGGCGGAGGGAATCTAGTGTGTCTTTAGCTCGGTAAAGAGTCTTGTAGTCGTAGGGTGTAAAAAGAATGGTGTCGCCCGTACGGGGATTGAGCAGATGATCTTCCGTCCAACCATATCCGATTATATTCGTGTCGAGAAATCGTTCGGCACGCCACTGGTACCATCGATCCAGAATGTGTTTCCTGAAACCGATGGCTGTCGCTCCACATGCCAAGAGAAACGATACGATGATTGCGATTCGGTTTGTTATCATCTATCGAGAAGAGATTTAGCGAGTTATTCGTTCAGATAGTTGTAATATAGTTCTGAATATTTTGAGTTGCTTTTGCTGGGAATGAAAATATCGATTGCCGTTTTATCTTTCCAACGAAATAGAAGGGATTCGTTCATGAGGCGGAGGATGTTGTTTTGTGGAATGGAATCGTAGTCAACTATGGCATAATTGTACGAAGCCTGCAAACGTTGAAATTTTGCTTGCAGATTCTGGATATAATATTTCGGAGCCAAGATCGTGATATTATGATTGAGTCGGTTGTGTTAAAATCAGTTGTAATGAAACAATGTAAACGATTTTCCTTTTGCATCAAATATAATGGTACACATATCACCATCATACCCGGTGTCACAATATTTGTTTCCAATCATTTCGCCGAGGGCAAGCACAAGTTCAAATACGTAGTTGGTGTGTGGAGGGTGGATTTTATTCGAAGATGAATTGCTCGATAATTCGATTATTGTGAGTAACTACGACTGTTTTATTCAATGCCGAAATGGCGTTGCCAGGCAAAGAATGTCTGATTACTTGTCTGTCGAATGTATATGATGAGTCTCCTTGTTCGAGATAGTATTCAATGAGTGGTACATGATGTCGGCTGACAGGAATGATGTATAGGGGAATTTTTAGGTCAGTTTGACCAAGAATATTACAAAAATCAAGTAGTTGGCCGATACAGACAGAGCATCCGGAATTGAGTAGATAAAACATACTATATCCTTGTTTATCAATAAGTACTGAGTCTATTACAGCATTGAGGTGCTTAATTTGATTTATAGCAGAAACTGCTTTTGATTGGGTAGTGTCGCAGTTGTTGACAATTGTTGTGAGAATTGTTATTTGTTCATTTATGCGGTTCTCGTTTTTAGTTTTAACTGGATTGCCGCAAGACGTCAATCCTCCGACGATCAATAAGAGGCAAATGTATCGGTTCATTTTACTTAATTGTTGATGGTGCTGAGTCTTACGAGTATGGGCATATTGTCCGGATCGTGAGATGTAGCATAGATCGAACGGCCATCTTTACTGATTGAGATAGCATTGATGTAGGCTGGATAATAGTAACTGTCAATAAAGTTTCCGTCCCAGTCGAATTGGAAAATCCATGTGTGCAGATCTTTTTCACTTTTTGTCTGAAAGTCGATGAGATCGCCTGTATAAGCCACGTAAAAATAATCGTTGTTGTAAGTATATGCCAAATAGGTGTATGGAACGAGCGGGCCAAAAATCACTTCGCACTTATCATAAATCTTATATTGTACCTCGTGAAAGTCGTCGGGGCCTTGAATGGTCTTGAGCGGATTTGCTAATGTGTCGTAAATTTCGATGTTTGGTTGACGTAAAGGTATGTATATCAGTTTGTCTTTCGTCGGGCTGAGAAATAAATTGCCTTGTGCTATGTTGCGAGTCTGATAATCAAATTCTCCGAAATCTGTATCAGTTGTGTTGGAATCACCGATCAAGAGACGATACGTTTTGTTTCCCAAACCAGATCGCTTGTCGTAGAAACAGTATGGATTCTCGAATACCAACTGACCGTTTGCCAGTCGATTTTTTCCGTACGAAAATACTTGACACTTTTCAAATGACGGTATGTGGTAGTTTTCCGGGGATTTGAGCACTACATCCAAGTCGATGAATGTCAATTGTTGTCGGACAGGATCGGATATCTTTAATGTGTTTTGTTCTAATTCAATGAAAGGTAATAACATTTCTCCCGGGCCTTTCCCTAACCGAATATAACCCCCGATTTGCTGATTGTTTGTTAAATTGTAGAGCTCGATGAATGGAGCATCTTCAGAAGGTGTGTTTATTACAATAAGAACGGTGTCTTGATACACGAAATATTGTTTCGCATACAAAAATTCTTGGGCCAAGGATAAAGTATCGGCATTCAATGCTTTGGTTTCGGTTTTTATCGAGGGAGAGAGTTGCATGACAACTCTTTGTTCTGAGTGAGAGATACATCCGGCTAATAAAAAGGCTAATAAACCATACAAAATAGCAATGTGTTTCATGTCTTGATGAAATTTAAAGGAGATTTGTGTTAACAATACACAAATCTCCTTCTTTTAAGAATCAATTAGAGAAAGGGGTGCCGTAGCAAGATACGTTGTCAAACCAGCAAATACTGCCGTTTCCTCGGCATCCGCCAAGTACATTTCCTTGATTGTCATATACCTCACATTCGGCAAGTGATTCGATGTTATTCATATTAAGCACTGACATGCCAGAAATGTTTTTTGCCACTAACAGACCTATGCTGAAACAACAAACAGCACAAAAACCAACGATTAGATGTTTTCTCATTGAGAAGTTATTTAAAAAAATCTTATTAAGAATAAAGTCAGGGTAAATACTCATTGTCTTACTCCTTTGCATATAACGGTACGGTTGTCACTGGCAGGAAGAGAACAGGTACCTGTTTCGCCTACGCAAGATGCGATTACTGTACCAGCATTATGTACTTCGCAGTCTGCAAATGATTCGACGTTGTTTAACGTCAGGTTACTCCACAACAAAATATTGTCGGAGTAATGTACAGCAGCTGTAATTCCTGTGCTGAGGCAAAGGGCGGCAAAAGCTCCGAATAAAACCTTCTTTTTCATAATCATTTGGTTTTTAGGTTAATGAATGATCTTGAGCGAACTCTGTGTTTTGCCTTTGCAAAGATAGTATTTTATTGACATAAAAACATAAAAACGATTTATAGTTTAAATATCTTTCCGTATCTTTCGATGGAACTTCATTATCGTTACGAAGATAGATATTTCTCAATTGTTTTGTTCTGTGGAATGAAAAATTTAATGATAGGCTACAAAGACTGGCCATATCGCTCCCAACGTCGGCGGCCGGTCGTCGGATCGTGTGAATCCCAGATATGGGTAGCGATACCGACGATATAGTCGGCCGGAACGAATCCGAAATAACGGGAGTCAAATGAGGTGAGGCCGTTGTCGCCGCTGACAAAATAATAATCATCTCGAAAACAGTATTTTGTGGTGAGATGTCCTCCGATAAGATAATAGCCGGTTGGGGTTTCGACGGCGTCCTGTCCGGTTTCGCGGCGTATGATAGGCTGATAGAGGGCGAATGTCAGGCTGTCTAGATGAATCGTTTCGCCTTGTCGGGGTACGAGAAGCGGTCCGAAATTCCGAATAGTCCATTCCGGAACGCACCACGGATAAATCCGGTGCGGACTGTGGCGGGCTATGCTGTCGGGCATATGGGCCAATTCCTGTTGAGCTGGAAGATAGCCTACGGGGTCGGCGTGGCCGGAGATGCGGTAATGGCCGTCGACCACCGAAAGGGTGTCGCCAGGCAGGCCGACGATCCGTTTGACGTACATTTGGTTGATCCGAAAGTGGATGCCGTGGTCGCCGATGTTCGGGAAATTGAAAACTATGATGTCGTTTCTTTGCAACTGCCGGAAGCCAGGGATGCGGAATACGGATGGTTCGGAGGCGTCGCTTAAAAAGTCGAGTGATCGGTAGATTCGTGCGCCGGCAAGTAGCTTGTTTACCAGAATGCGGTCGCCGGGATGAATGGTTGGATACATGGAATCAGTCGGAACCGGATAGCGGTCCCATACGAAAATCCAAAACAGATATTTCAAAATGAATAGCCCGATTAGCAGACCGATGATGCGGAGGCTCCATTTCTGAATTCGACTTTTTAAATGTGTATCCATAAAATTCAAAGTGTTTGCTTTTTAAATACAAAAATACGATCTTTAAATTTTGAAACTATGAGAAAAGAGAATCTTGCGGTACTTGGCGAGTGGGTGGTGGCCGGGCTGGCGGCTGTCATGTTTTATGTGATTCTGGTGACGTCGAATGCGTTGTATAACGGATTGGTGATGGCCAAATACTTTACTTTTTTGTCGTGTTTGGTAGTTTTTTCCGTGGCAGTAGCCGTGTGGGCAGTTGGTAGTTTACGGCGTAAGGAAAATAGTTACAGAATAACATGGATTGATGGGGCTGTTGGGATATTTATCGGGTATTATCTGTTCAATACTCTTGGGTGGGGTGCGGCTAATCCTCGACAAGTGGTTCTTTCGGTTGGTATGGGGATTTGGTATGCAGGCTTGCGTATTCTATTTACTTCGGAGCGGATTTTTCGCATATTAACCGGTATATTGTTGCTTTGTGCGGGATATGAAGCTATTCTCGGGCTGTTACAACATGGTGGATGGATGCTTTCAAATCATGGGTTGTATACAGTGACGGGGACGTTTTTTAATCCAGGGCCGTATGGCGGATTTTTGGCGATGTTTGTGCCGATCGCTTTATATGGTATGATTCGGCGGGAAAAAAGCAGAGTGGGGATGGTTTGTCGGTGGTTGGCAGGAGGGGGTTTCTTTTTTGGGCTCGTTTTGCTCCCGATCACATGGAGCCGTATGGCTTGGTTAGCAGCGTTTACGGGATGTTTGGCTGTGTTGGGAGAACGGTATGGTGCTGCCTTGAAAACAGTTATCATTGAACATCGTCGGGTGATAATTTGTTTGACCGTTATTGCAGTCGTTGGATTTGTTGTCGGAGGGATAGGAATGTGGCGATTGAAAGCGGCTTCAGCAGAAGGAAGATGGTTGATCTGGAAAATTGCGACTCGGATGATTGGGGATGATCCGGTGACAGGGTGTGGTTTCGGACGATTTGCAGGGGGGTATGGTGAATGTCAGGCCGAATATTTTACAGATCCGCGTTTGGCTGCAGAAGTTCTTGTGGCAGGTGCTCCGCAATATGCTTTTAATGAATATGTACAAATATTGGTTGAAGGAGGTGCAATTGGGTTTGTGGGATTTATGACCATGGCGGGACTGGGACTTTGGGGGCTTTGGCGGCGGAGAAAAACGACAGGAGGACTCTTTTTTGGTACAGTAGGGTTGGCGGTTTTTGCAGGTGGGTCATATCCTTTTGCATTGACAGAGTTTCTGTTAGTCGGTATGTTTTTGTTGGCGGTTGCGGCTCCGGCGGCGGCTGGAATACGGGTGCATCGATACGGTGTTGCAGGATGTTGGATAGTGCTTGTATTGACGTGGACGATATTTATTCTGTTAGCTGAACGACCGCGCAAAGAGGCTTATGAGGAGTGGCGGACAGATCGGATGATGTATGATATGAAATTGTATGGTCAGGTGGTGCGGAGTGCAAAACTCTTGTTTCCTTATCTAAAGACAGAACCGGAATTTTTGTTTGAGTACGGCCATTCGTTGCATTTTGTGGGAGATTACAAAAACAGCAATGACGTGTTGATGCAGGGAGTTTTGTTGAGTGCCGATCCGATGTTTTGGAATGTGATGGGAAATAATCATAAAATGTTGGGACACTTTTTACAGGCCGAAAAATGCTATTTACGTGCGGTGCATGGTGTTCCGAATCGTATCTATCCGTTATATTTGTTAACGAAATTATATCGGGAGACGGGGCAAAAAGCAAAAATGCGGTTGTTGGGGAATGATATTCTGAATTTTCGGGAAAAAATCGTTTCGCCGGCATGTGTCGAGATAAAAAGAGAGGTGGCTCAGTGGATGAATGAACCTTAAAACTGCACAGTCGAGCGCTTGTGTCCTGTGCGGGAGGAGGTTTGGGCAGTGGTGTGTCGATCCTGTTGCTTTGCGGTTCCGAGCGGCTCCGCTCCGCAGCGGGCGACGACCGGAAAGCTGTTGCGGATGAAACCGGAAAACGTTATCTTTGTCCGAGATCTCTCCCGGCGGGGGAGGACTTTGCAATGAACATGAACGGACTGAAAAAGATGCGATTCGACAAACGGGTGCTCGCAGCGGCGATGCTTGTCGCCGGAATGGCGGCGGGATGGTCTTGTGCGAAGAAAGCGCCTGATATTACTGCCGGAATGGCCCGCGAAACGTTTGACGCCTGGGTGGCCAAGTATGCGCCGGCGGCGTATGCCAATCCGTGTCAGGACGTCTATGTCGAGTTCGTCGAACGGGGGCCGGAGGGCGGAGCGGTGCCGGTGCTGGGATACAGCTGGCTGACGCTCGATTATACGGGGAAAACGCTCGACGGGACGGTGTTCGTGACCCGGTCGGATTCGATCTCGAGACGGGTGGGGAAGTTCTCCTATATGACCCACTATGCCGATGATTTTCTGGAGTTCTCGACCTCTTCCACCAAGTTGTGCGACGGGTTGCGGCAGGCTCTGCAGACGATGCGGGTGGGGGATTCGGTGAGGGTCTATATCCCGATGGACAAGGGGTACAGTTATTCGATGGGTATGAACGATGCCTATGCCGGGGAGAATGTGACGTATGCCATGATGCCCATCATGTTCGAGATGCGGTTGCGGGATCTGACCATGTCGCCGTTCGTCTGGGAACGGGATTCGGCCGAGCGGTATGCGCGGCAGCACTGGGGGACGGACTATCGGAACGATACCGTGGGGATGTTCATGCACATCGAAAAACACAATCCGACGGGGGATACCATTACGAAGGACTCGTCGGTCTATGTGTTTTACGAAGAGTACTTTATGGACGGATTCCTGGCGGCGACCAACGTGGATACGGTGGCGGCGAAATGGCATTTTACGGCCACCTCGTCGGGCAACGGATTGGATGAGACGGCGTATGATCCGCTGTTGCTGCAGGGGAGCGCCGGGGCGAATGCTTCGACCAATAAGGTGCTGTATATAGCGGTGCAGGGGATGCGGAAGGGAGAGGTGGCGGAGGTGGTGACGGTCTCCACATGGGCGCAGGGCGATGCGGGGAGTACGACGGTTACGCCGGAGGTGTTGCCGTATCAGCCGATGCGGTACCGGATCCGGGTACTGGAGAAGTGGCCGGAGGAGACTGAAGATGAGGGGGATGAATGATTGTCCGGATGTTTCAGGGCCAGCCTTAGGTTTAGAATTAGAACAGGATGAAGATGGCGGGACGCTTTTCGAAAGGAGGCGTCCCGCCTTTTTTCCACTCCGCTATCCGCTGCGAGCGGATATACTGTTCCGGCTCCGCCAGGTCGCAGGCCACACAGAGATGGGTGTCGGCCTGACAGACCGCCAGCAGGTCGTCGAACAGCCGCCCGTTCCGATACGGTGCCTCGATAAAGATTTGTGTCTGCCGCTCCTCCTGAGCTCGCCGCTCGAAACGGCGGATGGCGCGCTGCCGCTCCGGCCCTTTCACCGGCAGATAGCCGTTGAAAGCGAAAGACTGTCCGTTGGCTCCCGAAGCCATCAGCGCGAGGGTGATCGAGTTCGGGCCGACGAGCGGCACGACTTCGACCCCGTGCTGGTGAGCCGCGGCGACCAGCAGTGCGCCCGGGTCTGCGATGCAGGGCAGGCCTGCTTCCGACATCACGCCGATGTTTTCGCCCCATTCGAGCAGCGGTTCCAGCATCGGTGCCACCTCCTCCGGCGGCGTATGCTCGTTCAGCTCCGTGAAAGTCAGCTCGTCGATCGGTCGCCGCACTCCGCTCCGGGCCAGAAAACGCCGCGCCGTGCGCGTGTTTTCCACCACGAAATAACCGATCTCGTCCAGCACCCGCCGGTTTTCGGCCGGCAGCGTGACGTCCCAGGAGGCGGTTTCGCCGATCGGCGTCGGTATCAGGTATAATTTTCCCATGCGAATGATTTTGAGAGGGAGGCGGATGTGTAGAATATCTCTCAGAGCTATTCCACATCGAGCCGCACGACGGTAATTCCCGCTCCGCCGAACTCCTCGTGTTCGTCGGTGGCCGAAACCACCAGCGGCACCGTCCGCAGGTAGCGCCGCACCTCCTCCTTCAACGCTCCCGTCCCCTTACCGTGCAGAATCGTCACCTGCGGGAATCCCAGCATGATCGCCTCGTCGACGAAGGCCTCGACGCTCTGCAGCGCCTCGGCTGCCCGCATCCCGCGAATGTCCAGCTGCTGCTTGAAGTTGAGCCGTTTTTTCGACGTGTCGTAGCTCTCTGCCGCCGTGGATGCCGACGTCGGGAAGGAGGAGCTGCTTTTCCGTTGTAATTTCTTGTACTCCGCGTGCGGGACGATCTCCAGCCGGCTCTTGTCCACCACGGTCGTCACGTGTCCGAATGCCACCGTCGCCTTTCCCGAGCCTTGCAAGGCGAGTACTTCGCCCACCGTCTGCTGCCCCTTGATCCGGACATGAAATCCCGCTTCAATCTCTTTGGGCTTGGCCGGTCTCTCCGGCGCAGCTCCCTCATCCGTATCCGAAGCGGTCGCACGTTGCGCCTTGCGCTCCTTTCGCCGCTGTTCACGCTCGCGCAGCTGCTTCATCTTCCGGGCGATCGGATCGTCGGCCTCCGATTCCGGCAACGCCGCCGTCTCGCTCCCCGCAATCAAGGTGCGGAAGGCGTCGAATTCTCCCCGTACCTGTCTTGTGCGCTCCCGTTCGGCCTGCGACTCGCGAATCTCGCGGATCGTGCGCTCGATCTGACGGTTGGCCTCTGCTAAAAGTCGTTCTGCCTCCGCGCGCGCCTCTTTCAGGATTTTTGCCTTCTCCGTCTGAATCTCCGACAGCTGCATCTCGTATTGAGCCGCCGTCCGGTCTATATTTTTCTCCGCCTGCCGAATCCGCTCGCGCTTCGATTCCCAGTACCGCTTATCCCGCGCCGCCTCGCGGATATGCTTCTCGGCATTGGCCTGCGCGGCGCCGATCTTCTCCTGTGCCGCCTGGACGATCTCTTCGGGCAAACCCACCTTCCGCGCGATCTCGAATGCGAAAGAACTCCCGGGCCGTCCCATCTCCAACCGGAACAGCGGCCGGATGTTCTGCAGGTCGAACGCCATGGCGCCGTTGGCAATCCCCGCCGCCCCCGCCGCATAGTATTTCAGGTTGGCGTAGTGGGTGGTGATGATTCCCCGCACGTGTCGCTCTTCGAGCCGCTGGAGCACCGCTTCGGCGATCGCCCCGCCCGTTCCCGGCTCGGTGCCCGATCCGAATTCGTCGATCAGCACGAGCGACCGTTCGTCGGCATGCCGCAGGACGGTTTTCATATTGACCAGGTGCGAGGAGTAGGTCGAGAGGTCGTTGTCCAGCGACTGCTGGTCGCCGATGTCGATAAAGAGGCTGTCGAAAATCCCCATCTGCGAGTCGCTGTCGGCCGGGACGAGCCACCCGCATTGCAGCATGTATTGCAGCAGTCCCGCCGTCTTGAGGCAGACGGACTTCCCGCCGGCATTGGGCCCCGAGATCAGGAGGATGTACTTCTCCGCGGTCAGCGTCAGGTCGAGCGGAACGATCGCCTTTTGCTCCTTTTTCAACGTCGCTTCGAGCAGCGGATGGCGTGCCTGACGCAGATGCAGGGTCGCTTCGTCGCGCAGTTCGGGCAGCACGGAGTCGGTCTGCAAGGCATACCGGGCCTTCGCTTCGATAAAGTCGAGGTCGGTGAGATAAGCTCCCGCAAGAAGCAAAGCGGGGAGCTCCGGCCGGAGCCGGTCGGCGAAGGCGGTCAGGATGCGCACGATTTCGCGCCGCTCTTCGTTGGCGAGTTCGCGGAGTTCGTTGTTGAGTTCGACGACTTCGATGGGCTCGATATAGGCGGTGCGTCCGGTCGCCGATTCGTCGTGCACCAGCCCTTTGATTTTCCGTTTATTAACAGCGGCGACCGGAATTACGGTGCGGCCGTCGCGCACCGACACTTCGCTTCCCGCCTCGACCCAACCGGCTGCCTGGGCCTGTCGCAGAATGGCCTGAAGGCGTTTGTCCGCCTGCGAGGCTTTCTCGTATTGTGCCTGCCGCAATCGGGCGAGCTCGGGCGAGGCGTTGTCGCGGATGAGACCGCTCTCCGGATCGATCAGCCGGCCGATTTCCCGGTGCAGCGGGGTGAAGTCTTCGATCGGTGTGGTGCGCTCGCCGAGCAGCGGGTAGAGTCGGGGCGCTGCATCGCCTCCCTCGTCGCCCCGCCGGAAAAAGCCGGTCAGCAGGCCGAGCTGTTCCAAAGCCCGCTGCAGGTCGACCATCTGCGCCGGCTCCAGATAGGTGTTCTCGATCCGGATCCGTCGCAGAAAAATATTGATATCGGGATAGTTGCCGCCCGGGAAATCGCTTTCGACGATCAGAATATCACGCATCTCGGCCGTCTCGCCCAGCAGGCGGCCGAGGGTCGCGAAGTCTGCGGTGAACGCGGCGTCGCGCACGTGTTGTCGCCCGGTCTCGGTGCTGCACAATTGTGAAACAGCGTCCCGGATCTGGGTGAACCCGATGCGTTGTTCGAAATCGTGCGGATAGATCATGGTCAGTCGTTCTTGCGGCCGAATACCGAGAAGTGGATGTAGCGTCCCGGATTGGCTTTCATGTCCTGTAACAGGAGGGTCAGCTCGTTCGACGCTTGGGTCAGGTTGTCATACAGCTGCCGGTCGTAGATCAGCTTCCCGGCGCTCCCCTCCGCCCGATTGACCGCCGCGAGCGCGTCGTCGAGCCGTTTCACTGCCGTCGTCGCGTCGTTCAGCAGGGTCGGCAGGCTGACGCTCAGCGTGTCGGCCATCCCTTCGACCCGATCGACGATACCGGCCATGTGCGGAGCCGCCTCGGCCAGCTGGCTCGACAGTCGGTTCAGGTCGGCCATCGTCTGTCGTAAATCCCCCGCCACCACGGCATCCAGGTTGCCGCTGATCGAGTTGGCGTGGGCCAGCAGACCCGACAGGTTCGCCACATTCTCGTCGCTCAGCACGGCGTTGATGCCGTCCAGAGCCTTCGAAATGCGCGCCACGAGCGTCGTCGCCATCTCTTTGATCTGGTCGTATTCGGTGTTGACCATCTGCAGGATGCCCTGTTCCATCAGCGACGGAATGGTGTCTCCGTCCGCCAGCAGGCTCTTTTCCGAGCCCAGCTGCAGGTCGATCACCTTGGCTCCCATCAGCGAAGCGCTGGTAATCTTGGCTTTGGAGTCGACGGGGATCGGGTAGTCGCGTTTGACGGAAAATTCGGTGATGACCTTGCCGCTCTCCACGTCGTACCACACCTGTTCGACCGTCCCCACCCGGAACCCTTTGATGGTGACCGGCGACGAAGCTTCGATACCGTCCGAGTTGTCGTACACGGCGTAATAGGTGTTGTCGCGGCTGAAGATGTCGCGACTTTTGATGTAGTTGATTCCGAGGTAGAGCAGCAGTATCATGGCGATGCCGAACATGCCGATCCGCGCCTCGCGCGAGATTTTTTTCTTTTTCATAATTTACGGTTTGTCAGCCGGAAATGCGGGGGATTCGGGCACTCCGACTCACCGTCCGATGGCTTCGGCCAGCGGGATCGGATCGTCGTGCCGGAATGCGACCATGAACGCGTCCGGGAAGGTGCGCCGCACCTCTTTCTGCAAAAGTAACGCTTCTTCGTAAGAAAAACACTTTCCGTAGAAATATTTGTAGCGTCCGTCGATCCGCATTTCGGTAATGTGGTCGGCATAGGGGCCGAACTCGGTGCGGCTGATCCGCATCCGGGCGAGGGCGCTTTTGAGCTGGATGCGGTAGACGACATCCTGTTGTCGGGCCGGCCGCGGAGCCGGTCGCGGCTGTGTCGTCTCGGCCGGAGGGGTGGCAAACCGCACCTCGCGTTTGGCGGCGGGAACCGGCTGCGGCTCCTCTTCCGGAGTCGGCTGTCGGACGGGCTTCGGAGTGGTTTTCTGAGCGGATTTCTGGGGTGTCCTGGACGGCGTTTTCGAACCTTCGGCCGGTTTGGCGGCCGGTTCTTTTTTCGTCGGCGGCGGAGTGGCGAGGGCGCGGCTGTCGGTGTGCGTCTTGTAAGCCTTCACGGCCCGGAACAGCGCGGCGGCGATCTCCTCCTGTCCCGCCTGCGACCCTAAATATTTCGCCTCTTCCGGGTTGGAGATGAAGCCCACTTCGGTCAGCACGCTCGGCATCGGCGTGCGCCACAGGACGAGGAATCCCGCCTGCTTGACCCCCTTGTTCTGCCGCTTCGCTCCGGAGACGTATTGATCTTGAATCTGTTGCGCCAGCGAGAGGCTCTGGCTCCGATAGGCGTATTGCATCAGCGAGAAGAGGATCAGCGACTCCGACGAGTTGGGGTCGTAGCCTTCGTACCGCGAGGTGTAGTCCGCTTCGAGGCCGATCACGGCGTTTTCGCGCATCACCACCGAGAGGTTCTCGTTACCCTTGTCCTCCCCCATGACATAAGTCTCGGTGCCCGATGCGCTGCGGTTCGGACTGGAGTTGGTGTGGATCGAGACGAAGAGGTCTCCGTCGGCCTGTTTGGCGATTTTGCTCCGTTCGTCCAGCGCGATGAAGCGGTCGTCGCGCCGCGTGTAGACCACCCGCACGTCCGGCAGCTGTTTCTCGATGAGCCGGCCGAGTTTCAGGGCGATCCCTAAGTTGATGGCCTTCTCCTGCTGGCCGTTCCCGACCGCTCCGGGGTCTTTGCCGCCGTGCCCGGGGTCGATGACGATGCACCGCACGGCGCCGGTGGTCTTCTCCTGAGCCGCACAGGCTGCCCCTCCGAGCGGGAGCTGCATACTGAGCAGGAGGAAAAATACGTTCCTGAGGTGGGTGCGGAGCTTCATGCCGTACTGCTTTGCGATTCCCCGAAATTCCGTTATTTTTGCAAGTCGCTTCGTGGCTCGGCGAAGTGCGGGGGAACGGAGGACAAAAATAACCTATTTTCATCGGAATTTTGCGCGCGGCACTACGAAAACGGACACTTTTTGCGTTTCTGCTCTGGGCGGGGACGGCCGTTGCGGCCGTTCCGATGCCGGCGGCGGTCGCGGTTCGGTCGGCTGCCGCCGATTCGGTGGAGCGGGACACGCTGCCGGACATCGCGTCGCTTTTCGATATCCTGCCTCCGGCGGCGGATACGGCGGACAGTGCGGCGACGGTGCGGGATACCTTGCCGACGCCTGTCGGCGAGCGGAAGAGGCGGGGAAGTTCGCTCTCGGAGCGGGTCACGTTCAAACAACGGGACTCGCTGGTCTACAACGTGCGGTCGGGGAATCTCAACATGTACGGCAACGGCCGGGTCGAGTACACCGACCTGAAGGTCGAGGCGGAGCACATCAAACTCAATCTGGACGAGAAAAACGTGGCGGCGTGGGGCTATGTCGACACCTTGTCCGAGAAGTATGTGCGTCCGAAGTTCATCCAGTCGGACACGGAGTACGAGCTCGACTCGGTGCGCTACAACATCGACACCAAAAAGGCCTTGATCTGGGGGGGATATACCCGCGAGGGCGAGGGGATCATCTCCGGCGGGCTGGTCAAGAAGATGCCCGACGATGTGCTGCACATGAAAGGGGGGCGGTACACCACGTGCGATGCGGAGTGTCCGCACTTCTACCTCCAGATGACCAGGGGAACGGTCGAACCCAAGAAAAAGGTGGTCTTCGGGCCGGCTTACATGGTGGTCGAGGATGTGCCGATCTATCTGCTCGGGGTGCCGTTCGGCTTCTTTCCGCAGCAGGGGGCGCGGCATTCGGGCTTCATCATCCCGTCGGTCGGCGAGGAGGTCGTCAAGGGCTTCTTCCTGCGCGACGGGGGCTTCTACTTCGTCTTCAACGACTACATGGACCTGAAACTGACCGGGGGAATCTACACCCTCGGGTCGTGGCAGGCGGGAGCGGCCTCGAGCTATCGCCGGCGCTATAAATTCAACGGGAACTTTCAGTTCGACTTCGCCAAAGACATTTTCGGCGAGAAGGGGAGTGCGGACTACGTCAATCAGCAGAACATGCAGATCCGGTGGACGCACCAGCAGGATCCGAAATTCCGGCCCAATTCGACCTTCTCGGCCAGCGTCAACTACTCCACCAGCAAGTACAACCGCTACAATGCGACGAACATGAACGACTACCTCTCGTCGCAGACCAGCTCGTCGATCGCCTACTCCAAGAATTGGGTCGGGAAACCCTTCTCGTTCTCGATGAACGCCAGTCACAGCCAGAACATGCGCGACAGCAGCATGTCGCTCACCTTGCCGACCTTCGTCTTCAACGTCACGCGGATCAACCCCTTCAAACGCAAAAATGCGGTCGGCAAGGAGCGGTGGTACGAAAAGATCGCCTTTACGTTCCAGACCAACTTCTCGAACAGCGTCTCGAACTTCAAGCAGAACGAGTTCATGAAGAAAGATATGTTCGAACGGATGCGGTTCGGGTTCCAGCACCAGCTGCCGGTGAACGCCTCGTTCAACGTCCTGAAATACCTGAACGTGACGCCGGCCTTCAACTACACCGAACGGTGGTATTTCCGCAAGATTTATCAGGACTGGAATCCCGAGACCGAGCGGATCGAGAATACCGATACCACGCACGGGTTCTATCGCGTCTACAACTACGCGGCGTCGCTGTCGGCCAATACACGGCTTTACGGGATGTATGAGTTCGGTCGGAAAAGGAACGTCAAGTTGCGGCATGTGATGACGCCGAGCGTCAGCTTCTCCTATGCGCCGAACTTCGGGAAGGAGCGGTACGGCTATTACCGCACGATCCAGAGCGACAAGCATGGCGGGACGACGACCTATTCGCCGTTCGCCAACGAGATGTACGGGGTGCCGGGGAACGGCGAAAGCATGTCGCTGGGGTTCAGTATCGGGAATACGTTGGAACTCAAGGTGCCCAGCGCGCGGGATACGAGTGGGATGCGGAAAATCAAACTGCTGGAGGCGTTCAATATCAGTTCGGGGTACAATTTTCTGGCCGATTCCCTGAAACTCAGCGTCTTTTCGGTCACCGCCCGGACGACGCTCTTCAAGGGGGTGAGTCTGAATATCAATGCCTCGTTTGACCCGTATATGGTGGACGAGACGGGACGGCGCATCAACCGCTTCGTGGCGGCGCACGGCAAAGGGCTGGCGCGGCTCACCTCGTTCAGCACGGGTTTCAGCTACGGTTTCAGCTCGAAGGCGCGGCGCACGACGGGCGGTTCGTCGGGGCCGGCGGCCAGCAACAATCCGGACAACAGCACGTTGAGCGATGTCGATGCGGCGATGAACGATCCGAGTCGCAACGGGGGATTCTTCAACCAGACGGAAAATCAATATGCGGCGGCGATGCGGCGGGCGCAGTTGCTGGCCACGCAGTACTATGATTTCAATATTCCGTGGAGTTTTTCGTTCAATTACAGTTTCAATTTCAGCCGGCCGGGCAAGCGGATTACGCGGTCGCAGACGGTGAGCTTCAACGGTTCGGTGAACCTGACCGAGAAGTGGGCGGTGGAGTTCGGTGCGGGGTATGACTTCGAAATGAAGAAACTGACGCCGGGGACGGTGTTGATCCGGCGGGACATGCACTGTTTCCAGGCTACTTTGTCGTGGGTGCCGATCGGTTTCCGGCAGAGTTGGACCTTCTCGCTGCGGGCGAAATCCTCCTTGTTGTCCGACTTTATCAAGTACAAGAAAACCAATAGCTTCATCGACAACTATTATGCCTATTAGCGGGGGGGGCAGGCTTGCTGCGAGGTGCGCGAGCAGAGAATGGGACGAGGGAGTTGGGCCGAGGCTGCCGCAGCGAAACGTAGTTTCGCCCGTCCACGGGACGTGGGGCCCGGCCGGCCTTTATTATTTCCCTCCTAAGGCGTCGGCGCGGTGCCTTCGGGCACTCCGAGATGGCCGCCTCTACCCTAACAGGACAGAACTGCCCTACGCGGGCGGCGTCCGGGTGACCCCGGCGGGACAGAGCGATACTACGTATCGCTAAGGCCGCCTCTGCCCCGTTTATTCCGAGAGGCAACGCAACTGAAGACCGGCTGCCCGGTATGTCGTGTGGCTGGGGTAGAGATCCTGCGTGGAGAACCATAAGAACCGCCCGTAGACACCGTTTGCCGAAGACGACCAGCTATAGCCGTAGCGGCCGACGCCGCCCGGGGCGCCTATCCCCCCATAGTAGCCTGCGTCGCGGAAGCCCGGGGCGGGGTACCTTCAATTCTTATACTTAATTCATTGCTCCTGATCATGGATACACCTCGAAAAGTACGTTTCTATACTTTGGGCTGCAAGCTCAATTTTTCAGAGACGGCGACTCTGGCGCGGCAGTTCGAAGAGGGCGGCTTCGTGCGGGCCGGCAAGGGAGAGCGGGCCGATATCTGCGTGATCAATACCTGCGCGGTGACGGAACATGCCGAGAAAAAATGCCGGAACATCGTCCGGAAAGCGGTGCGGGAACATCCCGGAGCCATCGTTGCGGTGACCGGATGCTACGCCCAGCTGCGCCCCCGGGAGCTGGCCCGGATCGAAGGGGTGGATCTGGTGACGGGAAATCATGAAAAGGGGTTGCTCTACGACCAGGTGACGGAATTGTTGGGACGAGGCGATCGGACGGTCGAGGTGCACGCCTGTGCCGCCGAGGAGATCCAGTCGTTCTTTGCCGCCTTTTCGGTGGGAGACCGGACGCGGGCTTTTCTGAAAGTGCAGGACGGGTGCGATTATCGGTGTGCCTATTGTACGATTCCGGACGCCCGGGGGGCGAGCCGTAATATTCCGGTGGCGGAGCTGGTGGCCGAAGCGCGCGAAATCGCGGCACGAGGGGTGCAGGAGGTGGTGTTGACCGGAGTGAATATCGGAGATTTCGGGAGGACGACCGGGGAACGTTTCGTGGATTTGATCCGGGCACTGGACAGAGTGGACGGTATCCGGCGGTATCGGATTTCGTCCATCGAACCGAACCTGCTGACGGATGAGGTGATCGCTTTCTGCGCCGAGTCCGACAAGTTTATGCCCCACTTTCATATCCCGTTGCAGGCCGGGACGGATCGGGTATTGCGGATGATGCGGAGGCGCTACGATACGGCGCGGTTTGCGGAGCGGCTCGACTGGGTGCGCGAGGCGATGCCGGATGCGTTTGTCGGGGTGGATGTGATTGTGGGTTTTCCGGGCGAGACGGAGGCGGATTTCGAAGAGGCGTATCGTTTTCTGGCCGATTGGGTACGACCGGCATTTCTCCATATTTTCCCGTATTCGGTACGGCCGGGAACGCCGGCGGCAGAGTTGCCGGATCGGGTTTCGCCGCAGGTGGCGGCGCATCGGGTGGAGCGGTTGGGCGAGTTGTCGTCCCGGTTGCACGGAGCGTTCTGCGACCGCTTTGTCGGTTCGGTTCGTCCGGTGCTGTTCGAATCGACCGTGCGGGAGGGGCGGATGGTAGGGTTTACGGACAATTACATTCGGGTTGCGATGCCGTATCGATCGGAGGCGGTGAATCGGATCGTGCCGGTCGAACTGGGGGAGAGGCGGACGATGTCGTCCGGATATGCGGGTGGTGAGGAGTGTCTGTCGGGTCGGCCGTTCGGGGTGGAGTAGAGGCTGTTTATTATTTGGGTATAGGCTGCCTTAGGGTGGACACGGGCAGTTTTCGAGTGCCGAGCGGCCCCGTTTATTCCGAGAGGCAACGCAACTGAAGACCGTGGGCACGGCTGCTCGTATGGCTGGGATTGAACATGTTCGGTTCCGCAGCTAAATATTGGCTATGCGGCGGAACAGCCGTCGCCGACCAGCTGTACCCGCCATAGCCGACGTTCTTCAAACCGCCTAATTGCCCGATGTTGCCCGCGTCGCGGAAGCCCGGGGCGGGGGGATTGGGTTTGCTTTCGCGCGCCTTGGAAAATCATATTCAAAAGCGGGCAACGCTTTTGAATGATTTTCCTTTTAAGGCGACGGCGCGCGGTTTTCGTCGCCCGCGGCAATTCTCGTGGGTTGGCTGGATGCCAACCCACAGAATATGCCCTTTTAGGCGGGCGGGCGACTTTCGGGCTTTGTCCCGGACGGAACTGCCCTCGGGCCGGGCGGGCCCCACGTCCCGTGGACGGGAAATGCTTCGCATTTCTGCGGCTGTGTTAGTAAAACTGGGGTAGAGGCTGCTATTTCGGAGTGCCCGGAGGCACTTTATTCCGAGAGGCAACGCAACTGAAGGCCGTCGGCGTGGTAGTTCGCGTAGCTGGAGTGGAGTACCGTCGTGTAGAAGTTCAAGCACACACCACGACAGTGGTCGCCTGAATCGTAGGACGTGGACGACCGACCATACCCACCGTTGCCGACATTCACCGGCCCGCCCGAGTACGAATAGCGGTAGCCCGGGGCGGGATTGGAAGAGAGTCGGCGTCATCGACCATGAAACAGGATGATGCGGAAAGAGTTCCCCCCGTTTCCGATATTACCGCCGCGCCTCCGGCTTCGGTTTTTGCGTCACTTTCCGAATCAGAAAGTTTTTGAAATCCTCGTCCGTCACGAAAACCCGCGCCGCCTTATCCGCCGGCAGAATCTGGCGGAATTTCGTCATGTAGTCCGCCATCAGTTTCCGCTCGGCATCCATAACGCCCAGTACGATTTCGAACTGCCGCTCCGCATCGCGCCCCTCCCGGATCGCTCGATGTGCCGTATGCCGCTTCCGTCCCAGCTCCCGCCGGGCATTCCAGTATGCGTTGTACACCGGCCAGAAGCGTTGCGACTGTTCCGGTGTGAGTTGCAGCGCGTCGCTGAAGAATCCGATTTTCAGCTCCCTGATTTCATCGGCATGGGGCGGACGTTCCTGTTGCGGCATGATTTCCCGCGCTTGCACCTCTGCGACCGCGCATAAGGCGAGTCCGGCCAGAAATCCGCCCGCATAGCGGAAAAACGAAGCGAAAAGAGAGGTATGGGAGGTGAACTGGTGTTTCATTTTATGAGAAAATCATTCAAAGATTAACGATTGTTGTCGAGCAGCTCCGAGAAATCGACACCGCTGTATCCGTAAATATCCAGATAGTCGGTCACCGCCTCCGCCAGCAAGGTTTGCCGTGTCCCATCGTCCTCGTCCGACAGGTAGTCTTGCAACTCTTCGATATCCTCGGAGTAGAGCCGGTATCCCAACAGCGTCTCGCTCGTCTGCCCCTCCTGTGCCATCCACTCGCGCTGCTGGGCCCGATATCCCGTGAAGTAGAAGCCGACGGTCGCAAAAAGCACTAAACAGCCGAACGCTCCCGCCAGCCCCGCTATCCGTCCGAACCGTCCCCACCAGCGTCCCCCCGCCGTCGAAACGCCTGCTGCGGCCAAATCTTCCGCGACCTGTTCGCGCAGCGTGTTCCGCAGCTCTGCGAAATAGCCCTCCGGCACCCGATACGGATGTCCTTTCGGAGAGGTGTGCGGCGGTATGTTTCGTGGTGTGTTCATCGTGTTTTTGTGCTTTGTTCTTTTGACGCTCGGGACGAAACGGAGTTTAATCCCGGGCGGAAATTATTTTATGGCCCGGTGTCGATTATTCCCCCGAGTCGGAACGCTCTTCTAAAGATAGCGCGAAGTCCGAGCCCGACAGCTCTTCCCGCACCCACCGTTCGACTTTGGCCGCCGCATGGTGGTACGAAGCTTTCAAGGCGCCTGCCGAGGTCTCCAACACCGCCGACATCTCTTCGTACGGCATTTCGTCCCAATACCGCAGGGTGAATACCGCCCGCTGTTTGGCCGGCAGCCGGCTGACAGCCCGTGCCAAGGCTCGTTCGATCCCCTCTCCGTCGATCAGCCCCTCGCTTCCGGCGATGCGGTCGAATCCTGCGCCTCCGTCGTCTAAGGAGGCGAAAAGTCCTGTCCGCCGGCTGCGCAACAGGCTCAGTGATTCGTTGACCGCGATGCGATAGAGCCACGTGAAGAGTCCCGCTTCGCCGCGGAAGTCGCCCACGGCGTTCCAGACCTTCAGGAATACGTTCTGGACGACATCGTCGGTGTCGTGGTGGCTCACGACCAGTTTCCGCACCGTCCAGTAGATGCGCTGGCTGTACCGGTCGACCAGTTCGACGAACGCGGCTTCGCGTTCCGTCGGTTCGGCGGAGCGGAGGCGGTCGAGCAGCTGGGTGTCGTCGGCAGCGGTCATGGTCGTTGGATCTGTCAGCGGAAAAGTGGGGATTATTTCAATCGGTGAAAGTAGTAGAGTTCGTATTCCGGCAGGAGTTCCGGGTGGAGAATTCGGATCATGTCCGCCAGCACGCGATCCGGCCGTACGGCGCCGGATTCCCAGAAATCGCTCCCCCCCGCCGGTGTGACCTGTGCGTTGTTGTTGAATACCCGCTCCTCGCGCACCACCGGCAGGTCGGCGAACCGGCGGTTATCCTCTTTCAGCTGCTGTAAATCCTGTGCCGTCCCCGGCGCCAGCCAGTAGTCCGCCTCCTGCATCAGCACCCAGGCCTGTTCGGCACTCACCGGCCGGCTGGCGTCGCTGTCCGTTCCCCGGCCGAGGTAGTCGCCTCCCGCCTCCCGCACCAATCGGGCCATATAGCTCCGGTCGCCCGGCAGGTACCACACGTCGCGGTACGGCGCGTTGAGCATCACCTTCGGTCGCGGCGTCTCCGCCGGAATCCGGGCTGCCAGTTCCCGATAACGTGTCTCGATTGTGTCGAAGCACCGGATCGCTTCATTCAGCCTGTCGGTCAGCAACCCGAACGGGACGATCCATTCCGCCCGTCCCAGCGGGTCGTTTTCCAGATAGTCGGCGATGTAGACCACCGGCAATCCCAACTGGCGCAACTTTTCGGCCGCGGCATGTTCGCCTCCTACCCCGTAGAGGAACACGACATCGGGCCGTAATGCAACGATGGTTTCATAATCGAGATGGGTATCGTAACCCACCTCTTTCACCGCTCCCGTATGCACGGCAGGATTGGCGATGAAGTCGATCCCCGAAGCCCCTTTGACTGCCGAGACCTCTCCGAGCGCGTCCAGAAACGCGACGTGGGTCGAAGAGAGACAGACCGCCGATCGGATCGGATATCGGATTTCCCCCTCCCGAACCGTCTCCGCCGTGTCGGGAATCAGTCTGTAATCGTATCGGGTATTTTCCGCCCCCTGCCACGGATCGCGCACCCGCAGCAGCATGGAACGGCCGTCGTTCAGACTGTCGCCCAACAATTCGAACCGTTCGGCGTACCGGTTCCGGTAAACCGTCACCCAAACGGCAGTGTCGCTCTGTCCGTCCCCTCCTCTGCCGGAGAAACTTCCGCACGCGACGAATCCCGGTATCAGAATGACGGCAAGGAAGGACGTCCGGATGGTTTTGCTTATGCGACGGCTGAACTTCATTTGACAAATATAGTGAATGGGTTTGGAACGAAGTTTGCTTTCACTGGGGTAAACATCAACAATCGTTTAACAATATAAAAATTTTATGGCTATGAAATTCGAACTTCCTGCTTTACCGTACGCTCTCAATGCGCTGGAGCCGACCATGAGTGCGCGCACGCTCGAATTCCACTGGGGGAAGCACGAGGCGGCGTATATCAATAACCTCAATGCGCTGATCGAGGGGACGCCGCTCGAGAACGATACGCTGGAGGAGATTGTCCGCAAGGCGGACGGGGCGATTTTCAACAATGCGGCCCAGGCGTGGAACCACATCTTCTTTTTCTTCCAGCTGGCGCCGAACGCCCAACACGAACCGGGCGGTCTGTTGCGGGCGGCGATCGACCGGGATTTCGGCTCGTTCGAGGCTTTCCGCGAGGCTTTTTCCAAGGCGGGGGCGACGTTGTTCGGCTCGGGCTGGGCGTGGCTGTCGGTCGATGCGGACGGGCGGTTAGCGGTCACTCAGGGCCCGAATGCACAGAATCCGATGAGGAACGGGGCGATTCCGCTGCTCACGGCGGATGTCTGGGAACACGCCTATTATCTGGATTATCAGAATCGTCGGCCGGATTACTTGGCGGCTTTCTGGAATCTGGTGGATTGGAAGGTGATCGAAAAGCGGTACGAGGATACGTTGTAGGGCGGGCCTCCGTACGTTACGGGCTGTCTTTCGTCCCGGCTGTCGGTTTCGACCGGATAGGGGCGAGGGACAGCCTTTTTCGCGTTTCCGTTTATTCCGAGAGGCAACGCAACTGAAGACCGTGGGCACGGTGCGTCGTGCTGCTGGGGTAGAGTTCCGTCGCGCCGAAGTGCAAGAACACGCCGTTAGTCCCGCTGATAGCGGACGACCAACTGTACCCGCGGTGGCCGACGCTCATCATACCGCCTAATCGCCCATCGTGGCCTGCGTCGCGGTAGCCCGGGGCGGTGCGTGCCGCACTTCCAATGGGCCGTGTCTGCATGAAGAGCCGGGGGATTTTCAAGGGGGATGTAAGTCCCCCTTGAATGTGTTCTTTGCCTACTTTCTATCACATAATAGAAAGTAGGGGCCCCCGCGGCCTAAGCGGAGCAAAGAAAAGAGATTGACTTAGAACCCAAAGACGGATAGCCGAACGACGTTAGGCCGATTGGGCTTTGTCCGCGCGCCTTACGCGATACATCCTATTTCGGCTTGCGCCAAAATAGTTGAATCGCTTCTTAAGGCGTCGGCGCGCGTCGAACTTCGACTGCCCTCGGGCCGCCGGGCAGGCCCCGCTTAATAAGGTAATGACAACCCTATCAAAAGCCCCTATGGGGCCCCGCGGTGGGCGGATGGCTGTGTCAGCCCAAGTTTTCGAACCGTTCTTTGTCCGTGCGCCTTGGGAAATCTTGTTAAAACGCACAAGTGCATTTTGACGATTTCCCTATTAAGGCGTG
>ERZ777305.939-NODE-939-length-42279-cov-6.252250_pt1 | contig 42279 bp, 43 predicted proteins | sample MGYA00374965_ERZ777305 | MGnify/ENA primary metagenome ERZ777305 (study PRJEB29328, sample SAMD00013331) | mouse gut metagenome | study: EMG produced TPA metagenomics assembly of the Metagenome analysis of fecal microbiota from mouse which was promoted...
GCCAGATTTAGGTTCTGGTGGGAGACCGTGCAGGTTCAAGTCCTGTTATCCGCAGTAAAATCAGGGTTTTTGAGACATTTTGGGTGTCTTGAGAACCCTGTTTTTTTGTGTTTGACATCAACGCTGACATCAACGCCGATGGATGAGTGGAAATATATATTTGTATTAAATGTGGCAGATGTGTTTTGTTCTGTATTTCGGTGTGATAAAATCAAATCAAGGCGATGGAAAATGGAAAAGCCAGATATATTCTTATTTCCATTTTCCTCCATTGCACTGAAAGACAAAGGAGGAAGCGGCATTGGCTGAAATGAATAACACGGTATCAGATGTCATTGGTGGGGAATATCAAAAGTGGAAACCGAATGATAAAATCTTTATATCTTCGCCGACGGGTACTGGGAAAACATATTTTATCCTGAATGTTTTATTGCCATATGCGTATCAGAAAGAAAAACAAATATTATATCTGGTTAATCGACGCATCTTAAAACAGCAGTTAGAAAGGGAACTTTCCAGAGAACTATTTGAAGTGCGGTATCATATTAAGATTGAGTTATATCAAACAATAGAAAAGAGAATGTCTAATATAAGATATAATATTCAGAATAAATGCCAGCAGGCTATGGGCTATCGGTCCGTTTTATTAGAATTTGAAAATTATGATTATGTGATTTGCGATGAGTGTCACTATTTTTTGGCAGACTCAAATTATAATACTAATACGGGATTGTCTTTTCGGTGTATACAAGATATATTTTCATTTTCAAATAAAATTAGGATTTTTTTATCAGCAACGATTTGTAATGTAAAGGATTATATAATATCCGATGATGAAAAACGCTTATTTCAAAAAACGTTTTACTATGGATTTCATTGGAAAAACACGATTGGAGTAAATGGAGCAAACAAAGGCAAGGAATGGAATTATGAAACTCCGTGCAATTATGATTATCTTGATATACATATTATCAATAGAGAAGATGAAATCTCCGATTTAGTAATGAATGGAAATGGAAAATGGCTGATTTTTGTTGACAGCATTAATCTTGGTAAGGAACTTCAAGAAGCGCTGAGAAATAAATGGAAACATTCAGATGACGAGGCAGATAAGAAGGTAATTATGCTTTCTTCTGATTATGCTGAAGAATCAGAAAGCGCTCAGGAAGTTTATTCCATTCAAAAAGATAACCGACAATCAGCGAAAGTTTTGATTTCCACTTCTGTTATGGATAATGGAATCAGTTTAATTGATATACAATTAAGAAATATTATCCTGATTGCCGATACTGAGGTAGAATTTATGCAGATGCTCGGCAGAAAGAGAAAGGACAAAGAGCGGGTTAATTTGTATATCTATCGGCAAAGTAGGGTGCATTTTTTAAATAGACAATCAAAAATTATGAAAATGAGAGAAGCTGCCGAGAAATATTGGGGGGATGCAAAGAAATATGTAGAAACTCCGGTAAAGGAATGTTTAAAGTTGGGGGGAGAGGTAAATTGGGTCTATCTTCAAAGTCTTGAATGGCGGTTTATAGAAGAAAAACATAAACAAATCATGCAGGATATTGCAAATAAGCAGATTGAAATTACGGATGTGAATGGTGTTTTCAATGTATACGATGGAAGATATTATTTAAACAGGCTATCCATGAGACAAATTGAGATTTTATTTCAGTATTATGATAAAATTCTGAAAAACTTTGATTACGATGGAGAAGATGCCTTTCTGAAAGAGCAATTACGCTGGTTAGGAAAGTCAGAGGAAGAAATCGGGGATATTATTGCACGGTCTAAAATAAGCAGAAAAGAAAAAAGCAGACAGACGGTTCTGGAAAAATTTGAGGAAATTCAGAATACGGAGATGGACAAGGAAAAGGCCGTTGTATTTAAGAAAGAAGTCCGGGCTGATTTACTTGTATTAGTTCAGGGGATTGATGAAAGTAATACCGAAAAAGAAAAAGTGACGGAATCCCTGAAAAAGAATGACAGACCCATTTCTAAGGAAAATATGGAATTTCTCAGGAAATACTGTAATCTTCCCTATGAAATGGTTGTAGAAAAGGCTTCTGGCAGTTCAGGGAAAAAAGAATCAACGTATGTAGTCCGGGGTGCGCTGGAATAACTTAATACATCAGCTGTAACAAAACGATAATCCAAAATACTTATTGGAAATATCATATGCGAGGTGGAAACAATGGAAAAACTTGTTTATTCCATTCAGGAGGTTGCTAATCTGTTGGGAATCAGCAGAAGCTATGCCTATGAATTGGTAAGAAATGGAACAATACCTGCTCTGGTATTGGGTAGAAAGCGTGTCATTCCAAAGGAAAAATTTATCACATGGGTAAATGGAAACACGGATGGAAAAATGGAGCTGCGTTAGCGGCTCCTTTTTTAGTGCAGTAGAAAGGAAGGTGTGGCGGTTATGGGAAAACGCAGCAATGGAGAAGGAACTATATATAAACGGAAAGACGGAAGATGGTGTGCCGCCTGTTATGATGAAAATTATAAACGGCATTATGTTTATGGAAAAACACAGGCAGAAGTCAAAAAGAAACTAAAATTAAAACAAAATGAAATGCCGGAAAGCTTACAGTATTTGTCGATGCAGGAATGGGTTCTGGAATTTCTTGAAAATTATAAGAAAAACGAACTGAAAGTAACAACATACAGTTCATACCTGTATATATACAGAAACTTTATTGAAGATTCTGAATTGGGTAAGATGCCGTTAGATAAGATAACGACGGGTATACTGCAGAGATATTATAATGAGAAAATCGGAGAGGGTTATAATAGTAAGACTGTACGGGAAATAGGGACAATTATCAACAGCGCATTCAATATGGCGGTAAAACTTAAAATGCTGTCAGAAAATCCGAACCTTTACACGTCTATCCCTAAGAAGGTAAAATATGAAGCAAAAGTTTTATGTAAGGAAGAAGTAGACAGGATTATATCCGAGGCAAAAGAAGAAGAACTTTATCCGATTATTGTTGTAACTGTATATACTGGTATGCGTAAAGGGGAAGTCATGGCCTTGAAATGGGAAAATGTAGATTTTGAGGAACGCAAGATTTATATAAAGAACAGTCTTTGCCGGGTGGAAGATGAGCAGCCGGATGAAAAAGGCAGACGGCATAGCAGATATGAGATTCTGGAACCAAAGACCCAAAAAAGTATCCGTACAATCCCTATGTTGGATGAAGTTTATGATGCTCTGATGTTACAAAAGAGCAGACAGCTCAAAGAGAAAGAACAATATAAAGATATCTATATGGACTGTGGATTTGTCTTTGCTGATCAAATGGGAAATTATCTTCCGCAAAGAACTTTTATGGAAAAGTATCATAGTTTTTTGCAGAAATATCATATTACGGATATTCGGTTTCATGATTTGCGGCATACATTTGCTACACTGCTGATTGAAGCTGATGTTTCAATGAAGGTCGTACAGGAACTTCTGGGACACTCTACGATAACAACCAGCATGGATATTTATACGCATATATCAGATAGGAAAAAAGAACTGGCGTTAGATAATCTGCGAAAAAAAATGAAGGAAGGAGATTGATGTATATAGAAAAGGGTATATTTGATGTTATGGCAGGCTGCTCCATCAATGAGAGGATGGACGGCCTTCTATTACAAAATGAGGAGTACATAAAGATGCAAAATAAAATAGAAGAGCAGATAATGTTATTTGATAAACTCAATCTGACAAAAGAACAATGTCTGGTGGTAGACCGTCTGATTTCTGCACATACGGAAAGTGGGGTTATTTATGGCAAAATGGCATATAAGCAGGGATTTCAGGATTGTGCGGCATTGTTGCTTGAAATGCGGCTTCTTAAAACAGCATGACCATCATAAATTGATTGTATTTTAGAAGTGGGCTTTGTATAATATAATTAGTAGAAAAGGAAAGGAAATGTTGAAAACTGAAAAATTCAACTGAAAAAATGGAAAATCAGACAGAACTTAATACAATATGGGAATCATTAGGAATATCCAATGATTTTATGTTTGGCAAGGTCATGCAGGATGCAGAACTGTGTAAAGAATTACTGCAGAGAATACTGCCGGATTTGGAAATAGATCGTATAGAATATCCGGAAGCGCAAAAAAGCATCAAATCTGATGCGGATGCGAAAAGTGTCAGGCTGGATGTCTATGTGCGGGACGGAAAGGGTACGGTTTATGATATTGAAATGCAAGTGGCAGATACGGGAGAATTACCTAAAAGAAGCCGATATTATCAGAGTATGATAGATTTGCAGTTGATAGATAAAGGGCAGTACTATAAGAAATTAAAGCCGAGTTATATCATCTTTATCTGTCCGTTTGATCTTTTTGGGAAGGGAAGGCATATCTATACCTTTGAAAATATCTGTAAAGAAGAGAACAGTGTTTTCCTGAAGGATGGAGCGGTAAAGATTTTCTTAAATGCCGACAGTGATCAGAATGATGTCAGTAAAGAATTAAAAGCCTTTCTTGATTATGTGGCAGGAAAAGAACCAGAGGATGATTTTATAAAGAGATTGGAAGAAGCGGTAGAACAGGCAAGAAAGAACAGAGAATGGAGGCATGAATATATGACGTTGTTGATGCGGGACCAGGAAAATATAGAAAAAGGTATGGAAAAAGGCATGGAAGAGGGCATGAAAAAAGGTAAATCTGTCGGGGAAGAAATGATGCTTATGCTGATTCAAAAACTGGTGGATGATAGTCGGTTTGACGATATTGCCAAAATCAAAGATAATAAGGATTATCGCCGGAAATTGTATACGGAATATAATATTTCCATTTAGCTTTTGGGAATGTTTTATTGAATTGTATCTAATAGAGTGTCTTAGCAGCAGTAATTGCTGGTTTAGGCACTCTTTTTATATAGCAGGAGAGGCTGTAAAATGAGATGGGTGTATATACAATCGTAGAAAATGGAATGGGAAATCCGGGTGTTCTGTTGCTTGATATATGAGTATGAAAAGGGATATTAAATTCAATTTGGTGAGGGCATGGCGTGAACTTAAAATTTGATATTTTCATATATCAGTAGGGAAATATTGTGTATAACAGGCGCAGAGGATCCCTGTTGATTGATATCGGAAAGGAGAGGCAGATATGATAACAAAGAGCAGGACTGTTTTTGATACTATTGTAGAGCAGTTTGTCAATAAAAGATTGGATGATATTATGATGCAGGATACAGAATATATCAAGCTGCAGGAAGAGATATGGAAAGAATGGGAAAGGTTTGATAAGCTGAATTTATCTGAAATACAACGCTCTGTGATAGAAAATCTAATTTCTTTACATATCAAAGTCATTGAATTATATAGTAAAAAAGCGTATGGGCAGGGATTCGGGGATTGTATTTCTGTGTTACAGGAGATTGGTATAATCAGAAAATTATAGCCGAAAGGATCCAGTGCCCATAATGCTATCTTTTATATTTTATTTAATCTGTAAATTTTATAGTAAAGCACATTGATTGTGGTGTGCTTTATCTTTTTGTGATGCTGTATGTGGAAATAAGCTATGGAAAGAGTTCATATTCGGTGCGATCACGTATCAGACCGAAACTACTTTAAATGACTTTGTGTGAAAATATATTCCAATACAGCGTCTTTGGGGATTTTCCAGACCCTTCCTATTCTAAAGCCTTTTAAGTCTCCATTATCAAGCAATTCATATACCCGGTTTTTTCCAATATAAAGAATTTGAGCCACATCGGATACGGTCAGGATATCTTCGTAATCGTTCAACATTTTCTTACCTCCATTGATTCAAGTATTTATTTAATTGTTAAGGTTATATCCACATATTGGTAAAAAATAAATAAGCCGGGATTTAGGTAGATTTCATAGAGGGCCGTTAAAGTTTACCAGAGCAATCAACATAAAAGTAAAAGAAGGTGAAAACAAAGAAAGAATGATAGAAGAATCATCCATGAAGAAACGTATGATACGGAAAAGATATCATGTAATACATTCTGCGTATTTATTGTATCACTTATCGTTCTATGAACGAAGAGAATAGAACGATAAGTGATACAATTTAGTAATCGTAATAATTATTTAGATATATCATTATCATTATAAATATCAATTATAGAAATTATAGATTAGTATTTATTATCTGAAAATAAAATCTATTCATTATATATATAAGAATTATTTTAATATGACATATCGGAATACTGGAGGGAACTATATGGGAAGAACAAAAGGAAGAATGATGTTTAAGGCCAACAGGAAGGAAGTGACGGTAACATTTCGTTGTACTAAGGAGCTGGATAAGAAGATTGAAGAAAAAACAAAACGCATGGGAGAGAACAGGAGCCAATTTTTGTCTGATTGTGTTGAAATAGGATTGAAAAGAAGGACGAGATATGATAAAGGCAAAGGCAGGTCATTGGTGGAAATGCAGGAAGCCATGAATCAGATGATAAGAACACTTACACCTGAACAGGAGGACGAGAAGGCACAGATATTAGAATTGGAAGAAAGGATGATGAAATTATGGGACTTTTAGGGATACCAACAAAGCCAAAGAAAGGAAACTGTGATAATGACGGAAATAATATACGCTATAAGAATCGGAATTATTCAAATGAGGACGCCGTGGAGAACCTGCTTCATTATGTCACCAGGACAAGGGAGAATGAGGACAGAAAAGATGATCTGATCAATTATGGGGCTGTTGGTGCAGATTATATCCATTCTGTTGATGACATGATCCAGCAATTCCGTTATATACAGTATATCCATGGAATAAATACCAGATGTGGCCGCAGGATGTACCATGAGGTTTTTAATTTGAAAGATTGCGAATTAGAGCGGCTTGCCTATGCACCGGAGATACTTTGGCAGATTGGCATGGAGTGTTGTCAGGTATATTATCAGATGGGGCATCAGGCAGCATTCGCTGTTCATTGGGAACCGGAAAAACGGTGTCATATTCATTTCGCGGTAAATAGTATTAATTATATAACCGGTGCAAAATGGCATACAAAACTACCGGAGATCAAAGAGCGGGAAGGGATATTTAATGAGATTCTGCGCAAATATCAGATTATGGTCACAGGAGCAATAGAACCGTTGGAATTTCTGGATAGTGAAAATGATGGTGGGAACGTTTTTTACGGATAAAAGGACATTCCTAATAGAGTCTTATTGAAATGGATATTTATGTCAATATCAGAAACAAAAAAAGAGGCTGGCCGTTGTAGCGGCTGGCCTCATTCAATCCTGTTTATCATCTATCTGTTCAAACAGATCGCTTACCGGGATTTCCAGTATTTCACATAATCTTTCCATTGTATCAAAGCGAATAGAAGAGGTCTGGTTAGTGACGATGTTATGATAGTTTCTATAACACATTCCCAGTTGCTGGCTTAGCCAGTAATTAGATTTTCCTTTTTCTTCAAGGATTTCCTTGATTCGCAGTCGAATAGTCATAATATTACTCCTTTTTCTGATTATAATAATGCACGTGCATAAAATAAAGGTGCTTATAAACAGTGTGCTTTATAGCACGGTGCTCTTGCGCACTATATGATTTTAGTGTAAAATAAAGTGGTCACAGATAATTTAGGATAAATATTTTTAAATAATAAAATGATGGAAGGTGAAAAATTTACAATGACAAAATATGTCGGGATAGAATTATATACTGGCTAAAAGGTTTGAAGCTAATAATGTAATTTACGGCATGGAGGTAAGAGTTATGTTGTTTGATTTATTTATAGGTGCATTGGAAACAGTATGTGATGTAATCCAGTATGGCCCACTTGAAGCAATGGATATTGCTACAAGCGGTTGTCCGGAAGCAGAAAGGGCGACTAGGGAGATCATGCAGTCAATATCAAAGAGTTCGGAGACTGCATCATCATCTGTAGAGTATCAAGCCAATGATAGAATAAATAGAAGTGGAAATACGGAATTTAACAAGGAATATGAAACATGTCTGGAAGAATCCGAAGAAGAAATAATAAGAAAGGCGGTAGCAGAAAAAAGCTGTTGGTGAACAGAGTAAACGGCGATTTTGTATGGAATGTAACAATGTATATAGTATTTATAGTGTACAATTTCTATTGTGTTCAATAAAAGAATGAACCAATAACTGATGAAACCGGTAAATGATTACTAGGAGGATGACTAATGAGAAACGAGAAAAGTTTTTTTGATTCGATGGAACAGGATATAATGAATGCGGACATATCCGAAACAGAGAAAAATAAGTTGATGAAAAATTTTTTGCATCTTAAAGGGCAGAAAATAAATCTGATAATCACGGGAGCTACAGGGTGCGGAAAAAGTTCTACAATAAATGCGTTGTTCAATACGGAAGTTGCAAAGGTGGGAGTTGGTGTTGATCCGGAAACGATGGAAATAACTAAGTATGAGTTGGATAATTTGATTCTGTGGGATAGTCCGGGATTAGGAGATGGAAAGGAAGCAGATAACCGCCATGCAAAAAATATAATCAATAAGCTTCATGAAAAAGATAAAGACGGAAATCTGCTAATTGACCTTGTTCTTGTAATATTGGATGGCAGTAGCAGAGATTTGGGAACATCTTACGAACTTATTAATCAGGTTATCATTCCTAATCTGGGTGATAATAAGGAAAAAAGGGTATTAGTCGCGATTAATCAGGCTGACGTGGCAATGAAAGGGCGGTATTGGGATTATGATTTAAATAAGCCGGAACCTCAATTGGTAAAATTTTTAGAGGAAAAAGTAGTCTCGGTGAAAAAAAGAATCAAAGAAGGAACAGGGATTGATGTTGATCCGATTTATTATTGTGCCGGTTATAAAGAAGAAGGTGTTGAACAGAATAAACCGTATAATCTGGCCAAATTGCTTTACTATATAATTCGATACACGCCTACTGAGAAAAGGCTTTCTTATGTGGAAAATCTTAATAATAACGCAGAGATGTGGCAGGATAATGATGAATTACAGGATTATAAAGAAGGAATTTTAGAAGGGTTGGGAAGTACGATTATCAGTCACATAGGAACTGGGGGAGAACTGGGAAAAAGCATAGGTTCTCTTTTGGGAGCTCCTGGAAAGGCAATAGGCGGTGTAATTGGAGGCGTTTTCGGGGGTGTAGTTGGATTCGTAAAAGGAATTTTGGGCTTGTAATGTTGTTGTTTTTGGGGGTTCGTTGATTGTTATAAGTGGTTAGAATGAATATGAATTTTGAAAAATATAGAAAAGATGATATTGAGAAGAAACTTCAAAGGGCTAATTTCCGCCCAATAGACATTATGGTTGCGGGTGTTACTGGGGCCGGGAAGTCAACTACACTAAATGGCTTATTTCACAAAGAGGTTGCCAAAGTTGGAAACGGAGTAGAGCCGGAAACAATGAAACTGGGCAATTATAAGTTGAATGATGTTTTCCGTATATGGGATACTCCAGGACTTGGAGATGGGACTGTAAAAGACCATATATATAAAAAGAAGATAACGAATCTTCTTTGCAGAAGCTATCAGCTAGAAGGAAATGTATATGGGGTTATTGATATGGTATTAGTGATTATCGAAGGTGCGAACCGTGATATGGGAACTACTTATACTCTTTTAAACGAGGTGATTGCTCCTAATATTGAGGGAGAGCGGATTCTGGTGGTCATAAATCAGGCTGATGTGGCAATGAAAGGCCGTCATTGGAATAAGGATAATATGATGCCGGATATAGAATTAACGGATTTCTTGGAAAAACAGTCCTATTCAATACAAAGACGGGTTAAAGAAGCAACAGGCGTCAATATTCCAAAACCAGTATATTATTCTGCAGAGTATGGATATAATATGAAATCTGTGTTTGACTTTATTGTTGATAATATACCTGCCCGAAAAAGGAGATTAACAATGTGATAAGGAGTTAAAGCAGTAGGTAGAGGTGTCAAAAATCTTGTAAAAGGTGGTTTAGAACTACTTTTTGGATAGTTTATTTTTGTGAAAGCTGGAATAAATGGAGAAATGAAATTATATATAATATCCATGAACCCTAGCACATTGCCTACAAAACAGCAGAATTGCATCAATTAATATCTACTATCCCTGCTTATGATTTGAATGATATAAAAGAATCTCAGGGCAATATACCCTGGGATTTTTGCCGTTATAGAGAAAAGTTCCCAATATGACAAAATCTGTCATGTACAAATTCTATACTCATAGATGAAAACAAGAGAAAATGCAGGAAGGAGGGGATAATCGGAATACGATTTAAAAGATTAGATAAGGTATAGATAGCAAAAGAAAAACTAACAGGAGGAAAGATTGAAAATGAAAGAAAGAGCAAAAGGTTTTATGCAAATCATAAAAGGGCTTGGTGGACTGCTTATTGTTTTATTATTAGTTATGGCTTTCTTCGGGGCATTTGACGATGATGCGGAAGAGATTGGAAATGCTGAAATTTTCAGGGGCAACGATACCAAATCGGCATTCAGCGGAAATAGTCAGGAGAGGGAAAAAGAGGATGGAGAGGCTGAGGGAGAGGATATTTCCAGGGAAGAACAGCAGGAAACAGAGTCCAAAGACAGCGCCTATTTGCAGGCAGGGTATTCTTATGAACTGCAAAACGGCAGCAGTTTCGCTATTACAAATATAGGCATTATCTATGATTTCATGAACCGTTCTACCATCGGTTATGCAGCGGTTGAGTACACAAATAACAGTGAAGACACGATTTATTTGAACCCGGATGACATTTCGGCATTTGTTGATGATTTTCAGGAGCCTATTGATACTAGTGTGCCTATTATGATTGATAATGTTGAATATCGAGGGGAAACGCTGGCGATTGATTCCGGACGCAAGGGGAGATATGTTTACTTTACATTATTCCCGGCAGGCGGCGAGACAGCCGATAAAGTAGAGATTTCTTTATATGGGGCTTCTATTTTATTTAAGGAAAACGGGCAGTGGCTGTATGCAGATGAGAGAGCGGATGCAATCAAAGAGCAGACGCAGGCCTATCAGGAGAGTGTAGAGGCACAGAGGGAATGGAACGAAAGGTACGAGTCTCTGCCTCTGGGCGTGATGTGCCCGGATGAGTTTTACGGAGCATACATTGATACCCAGACGGGCATGGTGGAAGGGACTGAACTGTTGGAGATAATCCCCGGTGAATATGCGAATACGACAACCAACAGTACTACAATAGCGGTCATAGGAGAAGATGGGACGTTATCATTAAGAAATGGGGTATTTGAATTTGAAAATCTTGGATTATATCAGGATTTGTCTGGCGCGTATTCGATAGATGCTGAAGCAGGTTATAAAGTCGGTTTTTTGGGAAGTGGATATATCTATATATGGACGCCGGACGAAGTAGACCCTGATAACGTGGATGAGGGATTTTATGAAAAGATTGATTAAGCGGAAAGGCTAAAAGAAGGGAAAACAGAAAAGATTGCTATATGACCGTGATGGTCAATTGTATTTACAGGGATATACAGATTCCTGACTTCCGGTAAGTTTTTACCGTTCAGATAGAATATTACTTTAAACAGGGAAAGCCACCGCGGCTTTCCCTTATTTTGTCAGATAGGGCTGTACACAGGGACAGCCCTATCTTTTTGGAAAGGAGGCTTGCGGCAGAAAAGGGATTGAAAAAGTAAAAATGTAATTGATTAAAATCATGTTTGGAGAAAAGGAGAGAGAAAAACTATGGCAGCAAATGTTGAAACAATGTTCTACACAAGAGAAAAACCGTGGCACGGTATGGGAACGAGGGTGGAGAAAGCCCCCTCTTCTGCAGATGCTTTACGGCTGGCAGGGCTGGACTGGAAGGTGGTACAGGAAGCCATCTATACGGAGAAAGGCGGTATCATCCCCGGTTATCGGGTAAATATCCGCGACAGCGACAGAAAAGCGCTCGGCGTCGTGACCGACCGCTACAAGATCATCCAGAATCAGGAGGCTTTTGCTTTTACTGATGCGCTGCTCGGAAGTGGCGTGCGTTATGAGACTGCAGGCTCTTTACAGGAAGGCCGGCGGGTATGGCTCCTTGCAAGGCTCCCGCATGAATATATCATTTCCGGAGAACGCATCTCGCCCTATCTGGTATTCTCCAATACCCATGACGGAAGCGGGGCGGTCAAGGTGGCTCTGACGCCGGTAAGGGTGGTGTGCAATAATACGCTGAATCTGGCCCTGCATACGGCGAAACGTTCCTGGTCCATGATACATACCGGAAATATCATGGATAAGATGAAGGAAGCGGAAGCTACTTTATTCATGGCGGAGGAGTACATGGACAGTCTGGGAAAAGAGTTTGAGCAGCTCCGCAGTAAGAAAGAGACGGATGGGCAGATAAAAGAATATATCGAACAGCTCCTGCCGATGGAAAAAGATGCTACCCCGATGCAGAGTAAGAATATCCTGAAACTGCGCGATGACATGGCGCGAAGGTATTATGATGCGCCGGATTTACAGGGCATCGGAAAGAATGCCTACCGTTTCATCAACGCGGTATCGGATTTCGCGACCCACGCCGACCCGTTACGGAGAACGGCAAATTATAAAGAAAACCTGTTCATCCGCACGATGGACGGCAATCCGCTCATTGACAGGGCTTATCAGCTCGTGAGCGCGGCATGACAGGATGGATAAAGCAGTTTTATAGATAACTTCCAGTTACATAAAATGAAAATTTCCCGTCATCTGGAATGGGAACACTGACATTTCCGGCCCTTTTGGAGATGGCTGTAAGGAGAATGAAATAACACACGGAAAAATGACATACAGAAAAATAACACACGGAAAAAGAAATATGACGCATGAGATGTCTGTTTGTTTCTGTGACAGGGAAAAGGGAAGGATAACGGAAGATTATTGAAAGACCAGAGAACAGAGGAAAACTATAAAAATACAGGGAGGAGAGATTTCTATGTATACAAAAATTCCGATTGGAGATATGGACAGGAAGGAATGGCTGCGCCTTAGACGTACCGGTATCGGCGGTTCCGATGCCGGAGCTGTCTGCGGATTGAACCTGTACAGCAGCCCTATGAAAGTTTATCAGGATAAAATCTGTGATATATCGGAAGAACCGGAAGAGAAGATATTCGATGAGCACAGCAGAGATGATGTGCCGGACGAACCAAATGAAGCTATCCGGCAGGGCTATGATCTGGAGGATTATGTTGCCAAACGGTTTACGGAGGCGACCGGATTTAAGGTACGCCGCTCCAACTATATGTACCGGAGCCTTGCCTGGCCGTTCATGATAGCGGATGTTGACCGTCTGGTGGTTGGAGAGGATGCCGGTCTGGAGTGTAAGACCGTGAGCGCTTACAACGCGGATAAATGGAAAAACGGGGAAATTCCCATGCACTACATCATGCAGTGCTATCATTATATGGCCGTGACCGGAAAACGGATATGGTACATCGCGGCGGTCATCCTCGGCCGGGATTTCCTCTACCGGAAACTGGAGTGGGATGATGCGCTGATAACGCGGCTCATTGAAGCGGAAAGATATTTCTGGACGGAATATGTGGAAAAAGGCGTCATGCCGGAACCGGACGGTTCCGAAGCCTGCGATGCGGTATTGGAGCAGTATTTCCATACCGCGGAAAAAGCCAGCACGATTGAACTGGCCGGATTCGACGAAAAGCTGGACAGGCGGGAGGCAATCCTGTCGCAGATAGCGGCGCTGGAACAGGAACAGAACCGTATCGAGCAGGAAGTGAAACTGTACATGAAAGAAAAGGAACGTGCCGTCAGCGGCAGATACCGGGTGACGTGGAGCAATGTAGAGAGTACGCGGCTGGATATCAAAAGAATCCGGCAGGAACAGCCGGAGATATATCAGGATTATGCGAAAGTATCCAGTTCACGCCGTTTTCTGGTCAGAGTGGCATAGGAGGGAGCTTATGGAAGACCATATCATACGGCTGCTGCGGGCCGACGAGATAGAATGCCGGGCAGCCTCGGTCAGCGAAAAAGGCGTCAGCCTTCTATTATATAAGGATGCACGGGTAGACCAGCGGATACTGGATGAAACCTTCGGCATCTTTGGCTGGCAGCGGAGCCATCAGTGCATCGAAGGGAGCCTGTACTGTACGGTGGAAGTTTACGACAAGGATTCCGGCACATGGGTAGCGAAGCAGGACGTAGGAACGCCCGGCTATGCGGAGAAGGAAAAATCGCTTGCATCGGATTCTTTTAAAAGGGCCTGCTTTAACTGGGGCATCGGAAGGGAGCTTTACACGGCTCCCTTTATCTGGATACCGGCAGACAGAACAGAGATCCAGAGACGCGGGGAGCGCTGCTTCTGTAACGACCGTTTCTGCGTCCATTCCATCGGATACAGCGGGGAACGGGAGATAACGGGACTGGTCATCTGCAACGGAAAAGGAGAGCCTGTCTATGAATTTGGCGCCAAGAGCACCGGCCGGACAGAAAAGGGAAGAGAGCAGGGAACAGGAATAAAGGGAAAAGCGGGAGCAGAGAGGAAGACCGGCAAGGAGAAGGAGCCACAGGACACGCCGCTCTCCAGAGAGCAGATGGATTCTCTGAAAGCGGAACTGGAACGGACCGGCGTTGCAATGGAGGCTGTACAGGACAGATATCATATCAGGAAACCCGAAACAATGAGCGAGGCACTTTATAACAGAGTGATGGAAGCCCTGTCAAAGACGAAAACCGTAGCTTAGGATGCAGAAAAAAGGAGAAGGTATTATGACTTACGAAGAATTTAAGGAAGAATTATTAAAGGGACTGCAGGATTTTTACGGTAAAGATATGGATGTGGATATCTGCAGGATGAATCGTAATAACAGACAGTCCTATGACGGCGTCAGGATCATACCAAAGGAAGTGGAGCATCGTGTGACCATTGCGCCCGTCATTTCCATAGAAGGATTTTATGAATCATATGATAACGGAAGTATGATGATGGCGGACTGTGTGAAAGAGATATGCAGGGAACGGGAAAAGCATGAGACAACGGAGGAACTCTTGCAGTCCGCAGGCTGTCTTTCGGACTGGGAGACCGTTAAGGAACGTATATATCCCATTCTGCTCTCCACAAAAGAGAATGAAGAAATGCTGGAAGAACTGGCAGCGGTTCCGATGTTAGACCTATCGGTGGCCTATGTTATACGGATAGGAGTGACGGAGGAACAGAGGGGCTGTATAAAGGTGAAAAAACGGATGCTGGAACAATATGGAATAGAGACTGCACAATTGCATGAACAGGCAATGAAGAACCTTGAGAAAGACGGATACGAATTTCAGGATATAGAAGCCTTTGTCCGGAGGATGCTCAACATGGGATATGATGCGGAGGAAAGCGGAGGAGAAAATGGGAGAAACGTTATGGATGGCAAGATGTATGTGCTGACTAATGCGGTAAAAACTTATGGTGCGGCGGGTATCCTGAATAAGAAGCTGATACGGGAATTTGCCGGGGAACGGAATTTCTTTATCCTGCCGTCATCGATTCACGAGACGATCTTTGTATGTGCCAATGATTTATCAGAAAAAGAAGTTTTTGACAGCATGGTGGTGGAAGTGAATGAAGCACAGGTAGAGGCAGAAGAACGTCTTTCTGACCACTGTTATTTTTATGACGGACAGATGGGAGAAATCAGGATGTGCGCCTGAGTATCAGAAGGAAGGTGGTGTTTTGGATGGAGCAGATAGTCAAGGCGGTCGTGATTGGAATCCTGTCGGTCGTAATTGCGGCATTAAATGAAAATAAAGAAGATTAAAAAACGAGCGATATTAAATGCCAAACAATAAAAACATATGATATTTATAACAGGAAATTCCATTTTCCAATGATATCTGTTGAGTTAGACAGGGGACAAATAGGTATGTATTTGACATCAACCTTGACATCAACAATGAAATGAGTTAGTGTAATGATGATATACGATAATAGGTAAAACCCAAGCCTTTAAATGATTTCTGTGAGCATATAAATTGCGGTCTTATGATTTAGGTTCTGGTGGGAGACCGTGCAGGTTCAAGTCCTGTTATCCGCAGTAAAATATCAAGAAAGCGAAGAGAGGACTTGAACCTGTTCAATGTCCTGTTATCCGCAGTAAAGAAGTGCTTAAATAAGGCACTTCTTTTGTTTTGTGTTGCATAATGTAGAAAATAGCATATTTTTTTGCTTCTGTCAGTCGATAAAAAGCTGCTATTGTGATTGGAATAATAATTGTAGATACATTTAAAGTAAAGAATGGCAATCTTAACCAGCGATGGACACCATCGATATTCGGCCCTAAAAATGTGAATCCCAATGAAAAAACGGATATAAACACAATCATTTCAGAATGAAATTTTAAATCGTATTTTAAAGCAAACATACATACAAAAGTTAATAAAAATATAATGAAAGGATTTTGTATCCATATTGTGAGGGAAACATTTTGGCTCACCATTCCAATAATCCCTAATATACATGGAATCAGAATGGATATAACAGGATATAGGATTTTCTGCTTACATTTTTCTCTCATGGTTTTCCTCATAAATTACGAGTGTGATTTGATTATTTTAAGAAAATATCAGTTGTTATTTTGTGATTAAAATCCTTGATACCATTGAAAATACTAAGTTTATCGCAGGCTAGCCTTCCCTTGCAAATTCCCTTGCGTTATATCTTCCAACAGGGCATTACGAACCCTGATATGGGAAAAATGAGGGAAACAAAATCTGTAAAACATTATAACACAAAATGAACAGGTATGGTGAACTGATTGAAATGCCTGGTTATATGATTCATAGATGAATTCTTGACAGCCATTATTTTTTGTGGTATAAGTTATTAAATTGAACACAAAAGCTATGATAAGAAATAGTAAGCATCTCGGATTTTCAGAGAGAAGGCGGCCGGTGCGAGCCTTTATTGAAAAGATGCCCAACCCATCTTTGAGCTGTAAGCTGAAATAACAGTAAGCCTTGCCGGGTTCTCCCGTTACAGAGATATGGCATCGGATTTTCTCTTGTGCCAGAGAGTGCGGATTGCTCCGAATTTAGGTGGTACCACGGACTTAAGATTAGTTCGCCCTAAGCTGATGTAATATCGGCTTAGGGTTTTTTTGTGTTCATAAACAAAATACGGAGGTATCCTTTATGAAACTGGAGAAACTTGTTGGAGACCGTTTTCGGGAAAGGCCATCGGACTGTAACATTGACAGTCACGCTCTGATGGTGCGCGGCGGCTATATGAAGTATGTAACAAACGGTATTTTTTCATCCTATATGCCGCTGAAAAGAATTACACGGAAGATAGAGCAGATTATCCGTGAAGAAATGGATGCTATTGACGGGCAGGAAGTGCAGTTTCCTGTCGTTATGCCAGCCTCTATCTGGCAGGAATCCGGCAGATACGAGAGCATTGGTAAAGAAATGGCCCGCTTCCGTGACCGCAGCGGAAGTCCTCTTGTGCTTGGCATGACACATGAAGAAGCAGCCGTTCATCTTGTGCGTGATTACGGACAGAGCTATATGAGATATCCTTTTATGATATATCAGATACAAACGAAGTTCCGCGATGAAGCAAGACCGAGGGCGGGACTGATTCGCGTTCGTGAATTTACAATGAAAGATGCCTACTCTTTCCATACAAGTCAGGCAGATTTGGAAAACTATTACGACAAGTGCCATAAGGCTTATGAGCGCATCTATGTAAGAGTTGGATTGCCGGAGGTTATTTCGGTCGCTTCCGATTCCGGGATGATGGGCGGTAATATTTCCCATGAATTTATGCTGCTTACTTCTATTGGGGAAGATTCTGTCGCTATCTGTAAAGAATGTGATTACCGCGCGAATATGGAGGCGGCAGAGTGCATTATTCATAACGAAAGAAGTGATGACTCACAGGAACTTGTTTTGGTACACACGCCGAACATTCATACCATTGAGGATGTCTGCGAGTTTTTGCATTGTGATGAAAGGGCTTCCTGCAAAGCAGTTGTTTATCAGCGTAATTCGGATGACCATTATATTGTACTGTTTATCCGCGGAGATATTGAGGTGAATGAAACCAAACTTACAAATTATCTTGGCTGTGACATTCATCCGGCAATTATTACCGAAGAAAGTGGACTTAATGCCGGATATATCGGACCTGTTAATTTAAGCGGCGATTTCACGGTTCTGTATGACCGTTCCCTTAAAGGAATGAACAATCTTTCCTGCGGCGCAAATGTTTACGGGTATCACTATACAGGACTGGATATGAAACGTGATATAGAAGGGGCAGAGTACCATGATTTTGCGAAAATACCGGAAGGCGGTATCTGCCCGCATTGTGGCAAACCTGCGATTACAGTATCCCGCGGCATTGAAGTGGGCAATATTTTTCAGCTCGGAACCAAGTACACCAAATCCATGAATATGACCTATATTGACACGAATGGAGAAGTACAGTATCCGGTTATGGGATGTTATGGTATCGGTGTCGGCAGACTTGCCGCTTCCATCTGTGAGGCTCATCATGATGATTACGGTCCGATATGGCCTTTGCCGGTTGCACCCTGGCAGGTACACATCTGTGCTGTTCGTGCTGATGATGCCGAGGTTCGGGCTTATGCCGATAAGTTGTATGAAAAACTGCAAAACAAAGGTGTAGAAGTCATTTATGATGACCGCAGGGTCAGCGCCGGAGTCATGTTCTCGGATGCCGACCTTATTGGTGTACCATTCAGAGTAATTGTCAGTCCCCGAAATATAAAGCAAAAAATCATTGAAATTATTTCGAGAGATAAGCGTTTATCCGCCAATGTTTCTATGGATTCGGCAGAGGAAGAAATATTGAAAATTTTGTCAGCGGCGAAATAATTCTATAATTGATTGTATTTTAGAAATAGGCTTTGTATAATATAATTAGAAATAGAAAGGAAAGACTGAAAACTGAAAATTTTAACCGAAAAAATAGAAAATCAGACAGCATTTGCACCAATATGGGAAACTTTAGGAATATCCAATGACTTTATGTTTGGAAAAGTCATGCAGGACGCAGAACTTTGTAAAGAGTTACTGCAAAGAATCCTGCCGGAGTTGGAAATAGACCATGTCGAATATCCTGAGGCGCAAAAAAGCATCAAAACGGATGTGGATGCCAAAAGCGTCCGGCTTGACGTGTATGTGCGGGATGGCAAGGGAACGGTCTATGACATCGAAATGCAGGTGGCGGACACAATGGAACTGCCGAAACGCAGCCGGTATTATCAGAGTATGATAGATTTGCAGATGATAGATAAGGGGCAGCATTATAAGGAATTAAAACCGAGCTATATCATTTTTATCTGTTCATTCGACCTTTTTGAGAAAGGAAGGCATGTCTATACCTTCAAAAATATCTGTGAAGAAGATAACAGCCTTCCGCTGGAAGATGGAACGGTAAAATTATTTCTAAATGCGGCTGGCAGCCAGGATGATGTCAGCAAAGAGTTAAAAGCATTTCTTGATTATGTGGCCGGAAAAGAGTCGGAGGATGACTTTGTAAAACGGCTGGATGAAGCAGTCAGAGAGGCAAGGAAAAACAGGGAATGGAGGCATGAATATATGACATTGTTGATGCGGGACCAGGAGAATATAGAAAAAGGTATGGAAAAAGGCATGCGAAAAGGCATGGAGAAAGGTAAAATAGAGGGCCGGGCAGAAGAAATCATCGAAACCGGATTCGAATTTGGGCTTTCTGAGAGCGATATTTTGGCGAGGCTGCAAAATAAGCTGGATATTTCTCTTCAGGCGGCACAGGAATATCTTTTTAGATTTGGAAAGCAGACGATATAAGTTACGACATTGCTGATATGCAATATTGTTTTTTATAAAAGAGTGTCTTAGCTGCAAAAATTGCAGTTCGGGCGCTTTTTTAATCTATAGGAAATTGCGACAGTGTAAACCATTCAAGGAGAATGCGAAGCATTCTCTGAATCGTCGCTGCCGAGCGACGATTTTTTATATGACAGGAAAATAAAACCTCAGAAAAAATGAACCGCCTGCAAAGTCATGGCGAATATAGGGTGAACAGGCAGAGGAGGTGAAATGGTGAATGCAGCAGAAATAGAAAAATGTATTGATGATTTCGGTACAGATATATATAGATTTTGCCTGAAACTCTGTTTGGAAAAGGCGGATGCCGAGGATTTATATCAACAGACTTTCCTGAAAGCGTTAGAAACAGAATGGACGCTTGACTGGGAGAAAAATCCGAAAGCGTTGTTTTTCTCTCTGGCGCATAATCTATGGAAAAGCGGCAGAAGAAAACAGGCGCGCCGGAATACGATTGCCCCATGCAGCAATTTTGATGAGGAAATGGAAACGGTACTACATTCCGAAGAAAGCATTGAAGAAGATTATCTTCAAAAAGAATTGGTTACAGAAGTACGTCAAATCATTCAGATGCTGCCGGAAAAATTTCAGACGCCATTGATATTATTTTACCTTTCGGATTGTTCCATAGAGCAGATAGCGGCTATTATCAGGAAACCGCCGGGCACTGTGAAAAGCCGATTGTTCAAGGGAAGAAGACTGATTAAAAAAAGATTGGAGGATACTGGTTATGAGAGAGAATCATTCTGATATGGAAATGGAAGAAATTATATATGCTTCTATGAAAATGACTGATATTCCGGCCCCGGAACTGAATCATAAACTGAAAGCAGCCCTGTATCAGCAAGAAGCCGTTTTGCGAAAACAGCCGGCCGTGTATAAATTATCACTTTGGTATTTGCCGATGATTTTGAATCTGATAACTTTTTCTTTGTTGGCTCTTTTGGCGCTGATAATGATTGAAAATATTTATTTATCTTACTTTGCCGCGGGCATCTGCTTTTATGCCGGCATGGCCGGTATACTGCTTACCATAGTGGGCGTAAAAAGAGCAAATATAAAAGAGGAAATTATAATCCGCATTGAGAAAAGGGGTGTGTTGGCATGAATCTTTTCATTTTTTTACGGTTTGGTCTGTATTTTTGGAAAAGCGACGGTTTCAGCGGGCTTTCCATGCTGTTTATCGTTCTGCTTCTGGGCGTTATCCTGTTTGCGCTGTGTACTTCATCTTTTTGTGCGGCATGGGTATATCAGGATTGTAAAAGGAGGGGAGATGACCCGGTACTGTGGGCGGCCATAGTTTTTGCGGTGTCACCCTTTATCGGATTGCTGATTTACTTTTTACGCCGTTCAGAAATCAAAACAATATGTCCGGCCTGCGGACAACGAATTTCAGTGAAGGCAAAATATTGTGAGGAATGTGGAACACCTGTCGAAGAGGAGGATAATTGTATTATGGTAAAACGGGGAACGCATCACTTAAAATTTATGATTGGCGGTATAGTGAGCATGGTATTTATGCTGGTATGTCTGACAGGTTTTATCGTCAGCGCCGCCACCGGAAATGGTATTAATACAAATGTTATTTCGAATGAAAGAGTATGGAATTTAGGCGCAATCAGCATGAAATACAGCACTTATCAAGATGATGTCTGGAAGCTGGATTTCAGACGCGCCAGTGAAGGATTTGTCAAAGAGCAGAGTATGACGATTGCGGACGCAGACGCGCAGCTGCTTTACGCGGATATTTCCTGCGGCACGGTTCCGGATGGAGCAACGCTTGTCTTGTGGCTGGTGCAGGGAGATGTATTCAAATCTGTTGATGTTACAAATCTTTCCGAACCGTTGGAATATCCTTTGAATGAATTTGAGAATGGAAAAATTCATGTCAGATTGCAAATCAATGGTGTGGAGAATACTGTTTCAGAAATTTACATTCAATAATTTGCAAAAGAAAATTTTCCACAGAACAGAAGCCTTGTTCTGTGGATTTTTCATATTGCATTACAATATGCGGAATTTGTATAATAAAATAGGAAAAAGTAAACAGATATCACGGGAGGCTCAATGAGTTTTTTTCAGATTACCATCGCCAATATGTGGGAGATGATGACGAATTTTATTTTTCTGCTCTGGATGTCCGCCATTTTGTTTGGCCGCATTCCGCGTCGTGGAATGAAGAATGCGGTATTGTGTGTGCTGATGGGAACAGGCATGGTAATTTTGCTTTCTTTTCTGGGAACGGTCTGTTTCCGGACAGGTATTTGGAGCGGGAAGTATGGCCGCCTGGGCGCTGTGGCCTGGTTATATTTTATGTTGGCCTGTGAAGCGTTGTTTCTGTGGTTCCTGTATCGGATATCTTTCCGGGACAGCTGGCTTGGCGCTCTGATGGTCGAAACCATGTATACCTATGGACAGTTTCTGGCGGAACTGTATCTGTACTTCTTCGGTAAAAATCAATATAACCTGGCGATTGCAGAAGAACGCCGGAGTTATTTGTTCTGGATGCTGGTGGTCGGACCTGCCTGCCTTATGTTCTGCGGGCTGGTAATCGACAAAAGCGGTGTAGGAAGGATTTACAGGAAATGGCTGGAACAGGAGGAGATACACAAAGCAATTATTTTTCTGCTGGCGGTTTATCCGGTAATTTTTTATGTATTCGAAATGGGAGTCGGCGGAGGACGGCCGGAAGTAACGTTTTTACTTCTTCCGCTTCTGATGCTTCTTGTGATTCATATTATTTTCATATATGTTGGACGGGACTGGCAGCAGAAACAGTATATTATAGCGCAGCAGGCCAGTATGCGGCAGCAGATGATTTATATTGAAAAAATGGAAAAGATACAGTCCGAGCTGCGGAAATTCCGCCATGATTTTCAGAATATGATGGCGGGGATGTATCTGCAGGCAAAAGAAGGTGACCTGGATGCCGTGCAGGCTTATATTCAGGAGGTGACGGGCGCTTTTGACAGGCAGGCGGGAGACCAGATAAAGCTGATGAATCAGCTCGGAAACATTCAAGTGATGGAAGTAAAAAGCCTTTTGCTGGAGAAAATTATCGAAATGCAGCAGGAGGAAATTGCCTGCGTTCTGGAAGTGTTATGTCCGTTTGAGAGCACTCGTATGCGGAGCATCGACCTTTGCAGATGTCTGGGCATTTTACTGGATAATGCGATGGATGAGGTGCGGGGAAAACCGGACGGACGAATTTATCTGGTGATAAGCAGCCAGAACGGCTGCACCACTTTCCGGATACAGAATACGTTGTACGGAACGGTGGATTTTCAGCATCTGGGAAAGCCGGGTTATACAACAAAAGGGGACGGCCGGGGAACCGGGCTGGAAAGTTACCGGGAAATACTGGATAAATACGATTTTGTATTCTCTTTTACAGCCATGCAGGACGGCTGTTTCGTGCAGGAGATAAAAATAAAAGAGTCATGACGGGAGGCATCTATGCTGCCGATTTATATATGTGAGGATGATGAGAGAATCCGGGATGCAGAGCGGCGTTGGCTGGAAAAACAGATTTTAATCGAAGGATTTGACATGGAGATTGTGCTTTGCACCGGCAATCCGGAAGAGCTTTTAGACTGTCTGGCGTATGGGCAGCAGCAGGGCATTTATTTTCTGGATGTAGAACTGAAAGGAGCCTCTATGAACGGCTTTCTTCTTGGGGAGGAAATTCGGAAAAGAGATGCGAGAGGGTTTCTTATTTATGTAACGGCTTTTCAGGAACTGGCATTTGAGACTTTTCGCTATCATCTGGAGGCCCTTGATTATATTTGTAAACAGGAGCCGGAGCAGATGTATGCGGGACTTTCCAGATGTCTTGCCGTGATTGCGGAGCGGGTAGGCAGGGAACAGGGCGGTCAGCGGGAATATTTTACGGTAAAAACGCTGGATGTGATTCGACATATTCCGCTGGAAGAAATTTTGTACTTTGCGACTTCCGGACGTACGCACAGGATTGAAGTCCATGCCATGCGGGAGCGGCTTGATTTTATCGGAAGCATGCGGGAGCTGGAAGAACGTCTTGAACCGCATTTTATCAGGGTGCACAGAGCTTATCTGGTAAGGGATTGCCAGATTGCGGGGCTTGAACGGAAGACCAGAGAAATACTGTTAAAAAATGGGGAGAGGATTCCTTTTTCCAGAACAATGCGAACGCGCCTCGAAGGTTTTGGATACCTGGAAAATGCCGGAAGCGCTCGTGAGGAAAACATGTGAGGATAACGATTTCTGATGACGTTTCCGTTCAGGCAGTAAAATGACCGTCTGGGCAGTTTTTATACTGACAAAAGGCGGAATGTGATAGGATATATAGAGAGCTTCCGGATAAACTGGTTACATGGAGGCTGGAATAAACGAAAGGCGGATTTTATCATGACAGAAACGAACAAAACAAAGAAGCAGCTCATTATTTTTCTGCTCGTAGCTTACGGCGTGACTTTTCTGATGGGGATTCTGACCTGGTATGGAAGCACGATATCTGCAGAGATGAGCGCATTTCCAAACGCGCAGATGTTTTATCCGGCGGCGGGCGTAATGTTGGCTTATTTGCTGACGAACCGGAAGGACAGTCTGCTTCCGAGATGGTTTTATCTGTGTTTTCTGCTCATAACGCTGTTGATGATATCGGTTTCGGTATTGTCTGTCGCGATGCCGGGGCAGATAATGATGCTGAATGAGATGGAGATTTCTATGTGGGCGGTTCTTTCCCAGTATGTGGTTATCGGCGGAAGCATTCTCTGCTGGATTACTTTTCTGATAGCGGGAAAAAATCGAAGAGCGGCTTACGGGCTCGGCTGGAAGCATTGGAAAACCTCTTTTTTGTGTATTCTTCTTTTCTTTGTGCTTTATTTTGGCCGGTTGGTCATTGCCTATGCGGTAAGCGGCCAGATGAGTCTGTTGTCGGATATTTTGTTAAGTCCGGTAACAGTGCCTTATATCATTAGCCTGCCGATTAACTTTTTTCTTGTTTTTGCACCGTTCTTTGGAGAAGAATATGGGTGGCGTTATTACTTACAGCCAATTTTGCAGAAACGATTTGGTATGCGGACCGGCGTTCTGATTCTTGGCGTGGCTTGGGGAGTATGGCATATTTTTCTTGACTTTTTCTATTATACGACACCTGACATGGGACTTCCGATGACTGTAACACAAATAATAACATGTGTTTCTCTTGGGATATTTTTTGCCTGGGCTTATTTGAAAACCGACAATATCTGGGTTCCCGTTATCCTGCATTTTCTGAACAATAATCTGGCGCCGGTGGTAGCCAACAATTACTCGATGGATGTGTTGGAGAACCAACAGGTGACCTGGGCGATGGTTCCGGAAGCATTGCTTTTAAACGGCGTGTTATTCGGGTTCTTCCTGTTATCGAAAGAATTTCGGGAGAAAAAGGAAGAGCAGAAATCTATGGCAGAATGATAGTGAAGATACTCCCGCCGCCGGGATTGTCTTCGACGGTAATTTTACCATGATGTGCGCTGACAATTTCATAAGCGATTGATAACCCAAGCCCGAAGTGCTCTTTTGCGCTCCGGGCTTTTTCCGCCCGGTAAAAGCGTTCGAAAATGTGTTTTTTATCGGCGGCGGAAATACCGGTTCCGGTATCGGCGACGGAAATTAAAAAACATTCGTTATTAAAACGGCGGAAAGGGACTTTGCGGTATTCCAGTTTCAGCGTGATTTTTCCGCCTTCCGGGGTATAGCTGACGGCGTTATGAAGCAGAATGGAAATTGTCTGGGCAATACGCTCTCTGTCGCAGAGGCAGCGCGGCGGTATGTCATCTGGCAATGCAAGCGATAACGACAGACTTTTGCCGCGGCACAGAGATTCAAACGCTTCATAGGCGTTGAGGCAAAGCGTATCTAATTGAGCGGGAGCCTTTTCAACAGGAAAACGATTTGTGCCGGAATGGGCGAGCGTCAGCATATCGCCGAGCAGGTTGTTCATCCGACGCCCTTCTTTGCGAATTGTCCTGAAAAAATTTTTCTGCTCTTCCGCGGTGGCCTCTTCACAGCATTCGGCGCTGGCAAGCATGACGGAGAGCGGCGTGCGCAGTTCGTGGGAAGCTGCCGCGAAGAACTGCAGCTGCGCCTCCTGATTTTCGCGCAGAGGCTTCAGGAGCCTGCCCGTGAAAAAGAACGAAAATGCGAGGAGTAAAGCTACGGCAGCAAGGTCGATGAGCAGGAACCGGAGCCGCTGCGCGAAAATCTGTCTGTTCAGCGATTTTAAAGAGGAAAGAATGACTATCTGCGTCCGGGCAGAGTCCCTTTCCATGTCGATGAGGGAAGCGTAGTATGAGATTCCTGTGGAAGGGGAACGGAACTGATATTCATCATGGTTGATGCCAAAATAGGCGTAACTTGCTGTTGTAGTTACAAAAACCTTGTCATAACTATCGTTATTTAATTGGATAGAGTATATGACCAGATTATTGTCTTCGTGATTGGTGGCCGGCTGTACGGGCGGGAACGCTGTCCGGTATGCCTCAAGACTTTCGGCCAACAGGTATTGACCGGATGAGTCATTCTTGCTGCGCAAGGAGTTATAAAGAAAAGGAGTGCCGTTGTCGATGATATAGATGGTAAAGTCATTTTGCGCTTCGATTTTCTCGAGCCATTGTATGGAGATGGAAGAAGTTTCTTCCAGACTGGCGGTAATCGTGCTGATATCGTTCTGAAAAGAGCGGAACTGATTTTCGGAAAGGCTGCTTTCGGAAACCCGCAGATAAAGCAGCGATATCAGAATAATAATTGCAATCGTTGTGCCGGAACACAGGAGGGTAAAAAGAAAATGAGCTTTCTGAAACATAAAAGTCCTTTCAAATTTCTTTTGAGGAAAGAGGCGCGGTCAGCCTGTACCCGACGCCCCAGGCGGTCTTAATCTGCAGGACAGACCCGATGCCCTTGAGCCGTCTGCGCAGAAAATGAATATAATTATCCAGATTCCCGTTTTCCACTTCGCTGTCCGGTCCCCATACTTTTAACAGCAGTATTTCCCGGGCAATCGTCTGTTCCGGCGCATGAAGAAAGCTTTCCAGCAGGTCGGCTTCCCGCCGTGACAGCAGGCAGTCGCCGGATGGTCCGGTCAGGCACATTTCGCGTGGAGACCATGAAATATCGTGCCAGGAAAAGCTGTCCGATTGTGCGCTTACCGGGGAAGAACGCCTGGTTACACAGCGTATCCGGGCAAGCAGCTCTTCAAATTCAAAAGGCTTGACGAGATAGTCGTCCGCGCCCAAATCCAGACCGGTAATTTTGTCCTGCAAAAGGCCGAGAGCAGTAATCAGAATAATCGGTGTATGCACGGAAAGCCGTCGCAGTTCGGTCATGACTTCCGTTCCTTCTCTGTCGGGAAGCATCCGGTCCAGCAAAATGATGTCATAAATATTCTGTTTGCCATAATAGAGCGCATCTTCTCCGTTCTCGCAGGAATCCACATTATATCCCCGGGCGGTCAGCTGCCATGTCAGCGCTTTATTCAAATCTTTGTCATCTTCGGCAAGTAAAATACGCATACATGGAAATCCTTTCATTTACTCGCGAACTCGCGCAGCCGCTTGTTATCTGTTGCGGGGAGTACTCGAAAGCCCGCGCTGCCGCGCTCGCTGTTTGACTGCGTCAAACGCTTTCTCGTTAACCATATAGGAAATCTTCGATTTCCATTAGAAAAACAAATGTCTGCTTCGCAGCCGCTTGTTTTTCTTTTGCACGATTATATCATAAGATTCTTGAAAAATCCTCTAAGAAATTCTTAAAAATTATTAGAGAAAGTTTAGAGAAGTTTTTGGTACTTTGATGATACATAAAATAACAGGGAGGTTTGTTCATGGTAAAAGGAAAAGGAAAGATAAAGAGCAGGTTCCTTGCGATGGTTCTTGCGGCGTCGCTTGCGGTGGTCCTGGCGGGCTGCGGCGGTGAAGACGGGCCGGGAAGTGAGGCGGGAAAGCAGGAAGCTTCCGGTGATGAAGATGGAAAGAAGGCGATGGGGCGGTATGTGGAAGAAGAAATTGACCTGTCGGATTTGACAGTTGCCCCGGACGGCATTTGCATGCGGGATGACGGGAGTATTGTGCTTCTTGACAGTTATAAAGGATTTTTGGTTTCAAAGGATGACGGACGAACCTGGGAGAATGAAGTGCCGGCATGGCTGGAAGAGATGATGCAGCAGCAATATTATATCGGAGAAATGGCCATGTCGCCTGATGGAACGGTTGCGGTTGTCTATGATTCCACCACCGGTGATGATGATTATACGCCCGTTATGAAGTTGATTTTGCCGGACGGAACCTGTGTGCCGGTGGAACCGGAGATTACGGAAGATGATATGCAGATTCGGTCGCTGTATATGTCGGAAGATAACCGTATCTTTTTTAATACGTTTGGAATGTCAGTCTATGAAGTATTTACGGATGGGAGCAGCGAGAAAGTGTTGGATGCCGAGGAACGGCCTTACTGGTTCTGGGTAAAAGACAACCTGCTTTATATTGATAATGACTATGGCAAAGGAAAGCTGCCGCTCATATACGATATGGAAGCGGAAGAATATATTGAAGATACGGTATTGACGGATTTTGTGTCCGGAAGTTATGGAGAACGTTACTATAACGGTTCGGATTATGGCACAATGGTTCTTTTGCCGGAAGATGAGCAGACGCTTTATGTTTTCGGGAATCAGGGAATCCACAGGCATGTGGTCGGCGGAAATCTGATGGAACAGATTGTGGACGGTAAACTGTCCATGTTGAGCAATCCCTCCTATACAATATGTGACGTCATGCGGCTTGAAGGAGATGTATTTCTTGTGATGTTTTCCAATGGCAGGCTGATACGTTATACTTATGACCCCAATGTCCCGGCTGTGCCGGAAAAAGAACTGACTATATACAGTCTGCGGGAAGACGAGGATTTACGGCAGGCCGTGTCTTTATATCAGGCAAAACATCCGGATACGTATGTTTCCTATGAGGTCGGTATGTTTGAGGACGGTTCGGTGACGAGAGAAGACGCGATTAAGAAGCTGAACACGGAAGTGATGGCCGGAAACGGGCCTGACCTGATTGTGATGGATGACCTTCCTTTTCAGTCTTATATCAGCAAAGGGCTGTTGTTTGATTTGACCGACTATCTGGCACAGTATGGCGCACAGGAGCCGCTTTTTGACAATGTAATTGAGGCGTTGAAAGTGGACGGAAAAGCCTATGTGGCGCCGGCGACCTTTGGCGTTCCGAGACTGGCCGGAAAAGGAAGCGATGTATCGGGTATGACAGACCTGGCCGGTATTGCCGCGGGCGTGGAGAAGATGCGGAGTGACCATCCGGGGGATGATATCATCGGAATCTGTGATGCGGAAACGGTGCTGAAACGATTTGCGATGACAAGCGCGCCGTTATGGATTTCGGAGAATGGTTCTCTGAACCGGGAAGAAATAGGGGCCTTTCTGGAGCAGGCGAAACGGATTTATGACGCGCAGATGGACGGTATCCGGGCGGAAATATTACAGGATTATGCCGAGGAGGATAAATTTGGATATAGTGGTACGGTTCGGGTGGACTGGGACCTGGCCAACGATATTTTCAGTTATATCAGTGGTTCCCAATATCTCATCAATGGTTGGATTGATACGGCATACGGTTATATGGAAAGTGAATCGATAAAGAATACGGCAGGATATGAGGACAGCAGCGTTATTCCGATGCAGGGAACATGCAGCGGATTGTTCCGTCCGAAAACAATGCTCGGTATCAACGCCGCTTCCGCGCAGACAGAGGAAGCCAAAGAATTTATGGGCTTTTTCCTGTCGGCGGAGGTGCAGCAGAACTATTATGGACTGCCTTTGAATCAAAACGCGTATGAAATCCAGATTACGCCGCATGAAAATTACATGGGAGAAGACCGGGCTTACAGTTATCTGTCTCTTATGAACGAAGACGGCGTAGTGGTTAATTTTACCGTCTATGGGCCGACAGACGAACAGATAGCGGCGTTTAAAGAGGAACTCTCTTCGGTGAATACGGCTTACTTTGCCGACAGCATGCTGGAAGATGCGGTATTTACAAGCGGCGTCTTGTATGTACAGGGCGAAGCAGCGCTGGAAGAGACATTGCGTGAGATTGAAAAGCAAGTAGCGATTTATATGGCGGAATAAAAGACAGGAAAAATATACAAAAGCCATTGTTTTCAGGAATACTTCCGAAAGGGGGTATTCCTTTTTTTGTATGCGCACATGCCTGCAGGGGAGAAGATGCAGCTTATTGGGAGAAAAGTGCAGGATGACGGGAATGGGGTTGTTTTTCTCCGGAGAAAGTTATATAAAGGAATCAGCAAAGCGGAGAACGGAGGAGCGCATTGAAAGTTACATTACAGCAGATTGACAGAGGAAATGAAGAAGTAATTATACGGTATCGTCAGATGACGGAATACCTTGCGGGGATTGTGGAATATCTCGAAGGAAAGAGCGAAAAACTGGCCGGAACAAAAGATGGTCAGCAGTTTTTGATCAATGTGCAGGATATCCTTTATCTGGAAAGCGTTGATGGCGCAACTTATTTTTATACAAAAAGTGAGGTATACAGGACGGGCCATACACTTGCGCTTTTTGAGACGCTTTATGCCCGGGAAGGATTTTTTCGGTGCAGCAAATCGGTAATGCTCAATATTTATCGAATCAAAAGACTGAAAAGCATGGCAGGGAATCGTATCGACGCGATGATGGATAACGGAGAGCATATCGTGATTTCCAGACGTTATGCGGGAGAACTGCGAAGCATTTTGAGGGAGGAAGCGTAATGAAGGGATTCAGGGCGGATATGGGCAAAATGGATGTGAATGAAACGGATGTGAATAAAGTGGATAGGAATAAATCAGATGTGAATAAAGCAGATACGAATCAAGCGGACAGGACCAGAACGCAGCTGTCGAACGTGGAAAAATTGAAAAAGTTTCTTTCCCTGGAAATCGGAATTGAAATCAAGGCGTGCCTTTACTTTTCTATTATTATGTTTTTCTATTTCTGTTACCGTATTCTGACAGGAAGTCTGGAAGCAAGTATTCCGTTGATGGTGGAGATTGTGTTGACGGCCTATGCCATGAGCTATCTGCAGGTATATCTGCTGCAGAATTTTGACGAGGCGGAGCGGTTTGGCAGCGGGGTGATAGTACGTTCGCTGTTCTGCACGACGCTTTATACAGCCGTCAGCTATCTGCTTGGATGGTTCGACAGGAACCTTACTGCGGCATTTGCTTTTTTTCTTTATATGATGCTCACCTATGTATGTGTATTCCTGATTTATAAGCTCAAGCGGGATATAGATACGGAGCAGCTGAATCGGGAACTGGAACAGTTTAAGAGCAGAAAGGAAGAAAGTGAAAGAAGAAAGTAAGGGAAGAGAGTAAAAGAAAAAGTGAAAGAAGAGAGTGAAAGAAGAAAGTAAAGGAAGAGAGGGACAGAGCAAATGAAAAATTGCAGGGATGCGATATCGATACAAAATCTGACAAAACATTACGGAAAAAACAGGGGCGTCGGTAATTTGTCCCTGTCCGTGGAAAAAGGGGATATTTACGGGTTCCTTGGGCCGAACGGCGCGGGAAAATCCACGACAATCCGCAGTATTCTCGGACTGCTTCGATTTCAGGAAGGGAGTATTCGTATTTTTGATATGGATGTCAGAAAAGACCGTGGAAAAATTTTAAAGGAAATCGGCTACATGCCTTCGGAAGCTATGTTTTATCCATCCATGAAGACCAAAGAAGTTATCCGTCTGGCGGCGGATATGCGGGGAATGGACTGCAGAAAAGAAGCGGCAATGCTGTGCGAGCGGTTGAAAGTGGAGCCTGATAAGCGGATAGAAGAGCTGTCTTTGGGGAATCGGAAAAAGGTCAGTATTGTCTGTGCCATGCAGCACAGGCCCGGACTTTTCATTTTTGACGAGCCGACAAGCGGTCTTGACCCGTTAATGCAGGCCGAATTTTTCAAACTGATTCTGGAGTATAACGAACAGGGAACAACCTGCTTTCTCTCATCCCATGTCTTGTCGGAAATTAAAAAATATTGCAGACATGCGGCTATCATTAAGGAAGGAACGCTGATTTGCAGCGATACGGTGGAAAATCTGACGAAGAGTAATGCAAAACGGATTCATATGATAAGGGATGGAAAAGAGGAAGATTTCGTGTATCAGGGCGATTTAAACGCGCTTTTTGCCGGATTTGCAGGGCATGACATCGAAGATATTACGATTGAGGAGCCGGGATTGGACGAGATTTTTATGCACTATTACGGAAAGGAAGAATAACATATGATATTATATAAACATGAAATGAAAATGAACAGAAATGCCCTTTTGATTTGGACGATAAGCATCGGGCTGATTTGTTTCGGATGTATTCTGCTTTATACGAGCCTGGAAGAATCCATACAGGAAATAGCGGAGTCGTTTTCGGATATGGGAGCCATGTCTGCCGCGCTCGGCATGGATAAAATGAGTCTTACAACGCTGAAAGGGTATTATGCGACCGAAATTGCGTTGATGCACAGTCTTGGCGGCGCCATGTTTGCCGCGATTCTTGGCATGGGCATTTTGTCAAAGGAAGAAAGCGGCCATACGACGGACTTTTTATGTGTGCTTCCAATTGGAAGAGGACAAATCGTTTTTTGGAAGTATTTGACGCTCATCAGTGATATTCTGCTTCTGAATCTTGTCTGTGTTGGTCTGTATGCGTTCGGTTTTGTCATGGTGGGGGAATCCGTCAGCGGCGGCGATATGGCGCGGTATCATCTGGCGGCCGTTCTCATGCAGATGGAGGTCGGAACGATTTGCTTTTTCTTTTCCGCCTGTGTGAAAAAAAGTCTGATGGGGGCGGGACTTGGCCTGACGCTTTTGCTTTTTGCGGCGGATATGATGTGCCGGGTCGTGCCGGCCATTGAAGATGTGAAGTATCTTACGCCTTTTTATTACGCCAATGCGGCTGATATTTTTGCGGAAGGAAAAATGAATGGCGCGATGGCGACCGTTGGCCTGTGCGTGACAGCGGCTTGTTATGCGATGGCGCACTGGGTTTATTGCAGGAAGGATTTCGCATAGGGAAGAGGGAATGAAAAGGGAATGAAGATTTTCTAAGGCGTCGGAGGACGCCGCCTGAGAAAATCTATGTCATTCCCGGAAGAAAGCCCCTTTTATAAAGGGGCTTTCTTCCTGTGAGAATCTAAAATTAATAAATGTCAAATGTTATTTTATTTGTTTTCTGTCTTTACAACCAGATTCACGTCATCTAAGCCAGTCAGATTGACGTTGCGGTTTACTTTGGCGTCATAGGTGTCGGCTTTGATGATTTCGGACAGGTCGATGCCGGTTGCTTCTTTCATGCTTTCGAAGAGCTTTGCCATGACGACGGGAACATTTCCGGCTACCTGGTCAACGCCGTTATTGTCTCCATTTCCGCCGATAATCGTAATACGGTCGATTTGTCCAAGCGGTTCCGCGATTTTTGCAGCGATGTCGGGCAGTACTTTAATCATCATTTCCGCTACGGCAGCCTTATTGTATTTGGCATAAGCCTCCGCTTTTCGCTCCATCGCTTCCGCTTCGGCGATACCCTTTGCCTGAATGGCGGATGCTTCCGCTTCACCGACCGCACGAATACCTTCCGCTTCCTGTTCTTTGGAGAAACGGTCCGCCTCTGCCTGTGCTTTTCTTGCTTCCGCTTCGCGCTGTGCTTCGAACTGTTTTGCTTCCGCTTCTTTCTGACGCTGGTAAAGCGCCGCGTCCGCTTTCTGCTGTGCCGCATACTTATCCGCTTCGGCCTGTTTCTTGACTTCTGCTTCCAGCGCACGTTCTTTGACGGCTACCTGTTTCTGCTTTAATTCGATTTCCCGCTCCTGCCTTGCGATATCGGCATTGGCGGTGGTGACTTCAATCGTCTTACGCTGTTCTTCTTTCTGGATTTCGTACGCCGCGTCAGCCATCGCTTTTTTCGTATCGGATTCTTGCTGCAGCTCTGATTTCTTGATAGCGAGTTCGTTCTGCTTCTTGGCGATTTCCGTCTGTGCCGCAACGGCCGCGTCGTTGGAATCTTTGTCTGCCGCCGCCTGCGCTACTTTAATATCTCTTTCACTCTCGGCCCTTGCAATCGCTGCGGTCTTTTTTATCTTGACGATGTTATCGATACCGAGGTTTTCGATGACATCATTGCCGTCCACGAAATTCTGTACGTTGAAACTGATGATATCCAGTCCCATTGCGGCCAGGTCCGGCTCCGCGTTTTCTTTGACCAGATTGGCGAATTTCTGTCTGTCGGAAACCATCTCTTCGAGACGCATTTTACCAACGATTTCACGCACGTTGCCTTCCAGCACTTCTCTCGCAACGCTTGCTATGTATGCGGTATCCTTATTCAGGAAGTTTTCCGCTGCCAGACGCAGTTTATCCGGGTTGTTGCTGATTTTGATGTTGACGGTCGCATCTACGTTGATATTGATATAGTCCGCTGTCGGAACGGCGTTGCTCGTCTTGACGTCAATGGGAATCAGACGCAGATTCAGTTTATCCATCCGTTCAAAGAAGGGGATTCGGATGCTGGCTTTTCCGATGACAATCTTTGATTTTTTCTTAAAACCGGAAATGATGAACGCCATATCCGGCGGCGCCTTTACATAGCCGATGGCCATGAACAGGATGAACAGGAGCAAAAGTACGACAATACATATGACAGGTATCAAAATTGTTTTCAATTGTTTCCCCTCCTAATATTTTTCTTATATTTTATCGCATTTTACGACAAAAAGATACAGGTTTTTGTAAATTATTTTTCGTCCTGAAAATAGAGCCTCCGGGCAGAACACAGCGGCGTATCATTCTCTGGCGGTGGTCCTTGAAAGGCGCCGGCAGAGAATGATACGCCGCTGTGTTCTGCCCGGAGGCTCTAAATTTGTTCAGGATGTCTCCCCAAGCGGATATTCCACCACATAAAAATCATACGCATTGATAACGGTCGTATGGGCATAAGTGTCCAGTCTTTTGAAATTGCGGCCGTAGTTGGCATGAACATGGCCGTGCAGGAAAAACTTGGGCTCGTATTTTTCCATCAGCGTGCGGAAGACGGAAAAGCCACGGTGGGGCAGGTCTTCCATATCATTGACATGATAGGCGGGCGCATGGGTGACGAGTATATCGAAGCCTTTGTGCTTCCATAGTTTAAACCGAAGCTTCTGCACTCTTTTTTTCATCTTTCGTTCCGTATACTGGCCGCCTGCGCCCGGAATATATTCCATCGAGCCGCCGAGCCCCATGATGCGGATGCCCTGATGGACATAGATGTCATCTTCGATGCAGATACATCCTTCCGGGGGCTTTATATCGTATTTGTTATCATGATTTCCCCTGACATACAGCAAAGGCACGTTGCAGAGCGTTACGAAAAAAGTCAGGTATTCCGGCGGAAGGTCTCCGCAGGAGATGATAAGGTCGATGTCTTTTACCCGCTCCGGGTCATAATAATCATATAAAAACTTTGATTTATGGTCGGCAAGCACCAGAATATGCAGGATGTTGCCAGCCTGTGAGGTATCGCTGTTCTGCGCGGCGCTGCCAGCCTGTGAGGTATCGCCGGTCTGCGCGGCGCTGCCAGCCTGTGGGGTATTGCCGGTCTGTATGGCGTTATTTGTCTTTGAAGTATTATTTATCTGCATTTTCATCTACCTTAATGCCCTGAAGCCGCACGAGCGCCTGGGCTTCCTCCGTAAGTTCTTCCAGTTCGGGTATTCTTCCTATGACATTTTCTGCGAGCCAGTCCATTGTGATGATTTCATCCGCACTCAGGCTTTCGCCTTCCGGACATTGCAGGATGTCGTCCTGTGCGTAAATCGGTCCGTCAAATGGATGAAAAGCGTCGGCGCGGATAGAGCTTTTGAGAAACTCGATAAGCCGATAGGTTCCGTGGGGCATTGTTTTGGAACAGATGACGTCGATAACGTCTGCGGACATTCCCCACCAGTAGTTTACGGCTTTTTTGCCTTTCTGGGCGCTTTCTTCGTTATTTCCGCTGCAGATGTTTTTAATAATCCGTTCATAGAATTTCCCCCAGTGCCAAATCGGAGTTGCCAGATTATCGAGGGTTCCGTCATCTTTTTTGACATAAAGGCCATAGGCTCTGGAAGCGTGCTCCGGCGTAATCATATCGCTGTCTGAAACAAAGACGATGCCTTCCTGCTGCAATCGTTCTCTGGCGTCCTGCCCTTTGATTTTGGACCATTCCAGATAAATTTTTACATAAGGGTTAATCATTTTGGCGCCGAGCGCAAAAGCGTTGATATTCGCCATAGTCCCGTAAATCGGATAATCCGCCACATAGCCGAGCCTGTCGGTTCTGGAAAGGGCGGCCGCGATGGCGCCCATCAGGAACTTTGATTCATACATTCTTGCATAGTAGGTGCAGATGGAAGAATAGGACATCAGGATAGAGCAGTTATAAATTTTTACTTTCGGGTGCAGGACCGCGGAACGGACACTCTGATTGACCATTTGAGTGGCCGTTGTAAAAATCAGGTTACAGCCCTGTTCAATCGCCTGTTCGATGGATTCGGCCACCTTGTCGTCGTCGTCGGCCTGGTCAAATGCCATTGTTTTTATTTTACCCTCATAGACCTGTTCTATGTACATGCGTCCCAATTCATGTGCATAGGCCCAACTGGAAGTGTCGGTGGTCTTTGTGTAAATAAAGGCAATTCTGAGCGATTCCGGGGAAACCGCGCCTGTTGGAAGCAGACGGTTTAACAGCGTGGATTTTGTCTCTACGGGATTTTGAATCAGTTCCACCTGACTGCCTTTGTCGGCGAGGGTGATTTCCGTCCACATTTTTTGAAGCGCGGCGAGCATTTCGTGTTCTGTCTGGCTTTTAACCTGTTCATAACCGTAAACTTCCACATATACCAGAAAAGCATCGGATACGGAAAGGTTCAGCTTTTCACCGTGCGCCATGCGGAAGGCTTCGGAAAAGTTATAGCAGGCAGCGTGGAAGGTGAGTTTATCGTCATCACTCCACAGTTCATCGTCTTTTTTTCCCATCAGCTTCAGAAGCTTCTTATAGCTGCCTTCTTTGCCAAAACGGACGTCATAGCTCTGAGAGACCGCATAAAAATCCAGAAATTCGTAGTATATTTTGTTTTCCTTATCGTCTGTCTTCCGGGGAATCAATCGTGTTACGGTTCCCGGAATGCTGTATGTCTTCAGATATTTCATGACGCTGACGCGTTTGTTGCCTTCCTGTACATAAAACTGGTTCATAAATTCGTAGGCAACAATTGGGTCTCTGATACCGTCGTTGATTTGATGGTCATAGACCAATGCCCATTTCATGCCAAATTCCGAGTCTTCCGGAAGCAGGGGCATGAAATTATTGGCGAAAGCGTTGGTGCGTCCTTCCGTTTTGGTTCCGATGATTTTGGAGAGCGGAATATCAATCAGTCCCAGATTTTCAATAGAAGCGACTTCCGTATAGGATAAAATATCGTCGAGCACCGGGAGATAAGGATATTCGCCTTTGGTCAGAGCGGCCTGATAACTTCGTCTTCCCTGTTTGAACGCTGCTGTATAGTCGGTTGATGCCATGAAGATGACCTCCCTTTTCGTGTAAATTCTCTATATAGTATGCTTTTTGTTTCCAATTTTATAGTACCATTTTATCAGGGGATTGAAAACCAGATTTTGGGGAAATTTTGGTCATACGGACGCCGCGCCGGCAGGGATGTGAAATGTAACGATATTTTCCTGGCCGCTTGTTCAACAGGATAAAAGGCGGTATGATATAAAATAACAGAAGAAAGGAAGAACTCAAAGAGATGAGGAAAAAAGCGCTTGCCTGTGTTATCGCTTTCGGCGTGTTCGCAGCGGGAATGATATTGACGAAAAAATGGCAGATAAATTTGTGGTTTGCCTCCACATATGAATTGCAGGGTATCGACGTATCTCATTATCAGGGAACGATTGACTGGAAACAGATACAGGAACAGGATATTGCATTTGCATTGATTAAGGCGACGGAAGGCAGCAGCCATGTGGATGCGTGCTTTTATGATAATTGGGAGGCGGCCTCACAGACAGAACTTTATATCGGAGCGTATCATTTTTTCAGCTTTGACAGCGATGCCCGGACACAGGCGGCATTGTTTATCAATACGGTCGGAGATTTACAAGGGAAGATAACGCCTGTGATTGATATAGAGTATTACGGAAACAAAAGGAACGAACCGCCCGCAAAAGAAGATGTTACGGAACAACTTGCAGAGATGTTGTCGCTCCTGGAAGAGCATTATCATGTAAAACCTGTTATTTATACGACATACAGCGTTTACTATAAATATATTAAAGGTGGATTTAAGGAATATCCGCTCTGGATAAGAAACGTGTATTTTCCGCCCGACTGGCATATGAAAGGGGACTGGAGTTTTTGGCAGTATACAGATACGGCGGTCTTACAAGGATATATGGGGGAAGAAAAGTATATTGACAGAAATGTTTATGTCGGCACGGCGGAAGAGTTTCAAAAACTTCTGGTAAAATAGAAAAAACGCTAAAACAGGATTTAATAAAATGTTTTTTGCGTTAAAACAGGGAACTGGGAATAAAATAACAAATGATACCATTGCCTTTTTCCTGGAATTGGCATATCATCGAGTAGTATTGGTAAATGTGGATGAAACGAAACAGGAGATATGATTATGGAACAGGAAAGACAGGAACGGCAGACGAAGAAACTGTCTGAAGAATTATCCAGAGAAGAGAGGATGGCATCCTCCTCCATTGGCAGTCTGGTGGTCAGTATGGCTTTTCCGGCGATTCTGGCACAGCTTATAAATATTTTGTACAGCATTATAGACCGCATTTATATCGGACATATGAAGGATGTGGGAGCGGCAGCGCTGACCGGCGTTGGCGTGACTTTCTGCATTACGGTATTTATTTCAGCCTTTTCCGGTTTTATCAACAGCGGCGCAGCGCCGCTTGCGGCAATCTGGCTCGGAAAGAAAGACAGGGAGCATGCGGAAAAAATTTTGGGAAACAGCGTTACGTTTCTGGTTATCTGCACGGTTCTTCTGATGGCATTTTTCTATGCTTTTCAAAGACCGTTGTTATATATGTTCGGCGCCAGCGATGCGACAATAGGATATGCGGTCGATTATATCTCGATTTATTTGATTGGTACGATTTTTGTGGAGTTTGCGCTCGGCCTGAATGCTTTTATCATCTGCCAGAGCCAGTCCAAAATCGCCATGTATTCGGTGCTCATCGGAGCCATAGCGAATATTATACTGGACCCGATTTTTATTTTCGTGTTCGGTCTTGGCGTAAAAGGGGCGGCGATAGCAACTGTTATTTCACAGGCGCTCAGCGCAATCTGGGTAGTCGGATTTCTGATGGGAAAGAAAACGACACTGAAAATCAGAAGAAGCTGTCTGAAATTGGAGAAGGGCATTCTGTTCAGTATTTTTTCGCTTGGAATTTCTCCTTTTATTATGCGTGCCACGGAAAGCTTTATCAGCATTGTATTGAATCACGGTTTACAGTCTTACGGCGGAGACTTGTATGTGGGTTCCATGACAATCATGCAGAGCGTCATGCAGATTTTTTCTGCGCCGATAGGTGGTTTTACACAGGGGATATCACCTGTTATTAGTTATAATTACGGAGCCGGAAACTTTAAAAGGGTGAAGGAGGTCTATCGCTGGATGATTGGCGCATGCTTCCTTTTTATGCTGTTGTCCACGGCTTCCACGATTGTGTTCCCGGAATGGTATGCGTCTTTCTTCACGGAAGATGCCGAGTTGATTGCGCTGGTAGGAAAAACGATGCCGGTGTTTATGTTCGGAATGTCTGTTTTCGGATTGCAGAACGGAATACAGCCCACATTCCTTGCATTGGGACAGGCGAAGATATCGCTTTTTATCGCGGTATTCCGGAAGGTGATTCTGCTGATACCGCTTGCCATTATTTTACCGCGCTTTTTCGGCGTTATGGGGGTGTACTATTCGGAGCCTGTTTCGGATATCATCTCTGCCACAACGGCGACGATTCTGTTTGCGTGTAACATTCGCAAGATGCTTTCCAAAGAAGCGCTTGCCAAAATTAAATAAAAACCGGACCGGGAAAGGAATTGAAATGAAAAAGAATAAAATTGGAACAACAGTAAAACTGACAGTTTGCGCATTACTTCTTGTACTGCTTGCGGGCTGCGGCGCGTCAAAGGAAGATGCGGGCGGCAGTGCGGAGGAGTACGCGCTCGAAATGGACAGCCTGAAGCAGGCGGGACTCGGCGCCATGTCTCTGCTTTATGATGGTTCCGTCTGGACTTACGCGGAGGAAGAGAGCACGGATGCAAGCCTTGTTTTCCGCGATACGGATAATTCGGTACTTGGGATTTCATGCTCCAGAGAATCCTATTATCAGCATCCGCTCGATATGCTCAACACGGCGAAACAGATTTACGTCACATTTCCCGGTTATGAAGAAATAGAGGCGCCGGCGGAAAAACAGGTGCAGAATGACAGCTGGTATGAGTGGGTCTGCCAGTATGAGGAAGACGGCGTTGAAACAATTGTCCTGCAGCGGTTTTATGGCCGGAACTATTACGCCTATACGATTTCTTATGTGGCGGAAAAAAAGGCATATGACGCCGGTAAAAACGAAGCGTTGAAAGTAATGAACTCTGTGGTGATGAGTGTTCCGGACAATGAGGAGGCGGAAGAAAAAGCCAAAGAATTTCTTGTGGGAGAATGGGACCTGGGAGAATCCGGCTACCTCGTGATGGAACAGGACAGTACTTATACATGGTATATGGACAGCAGCAAAGATGAACAGAATATGCACAGGGGCACATATGGATGCGATGTGGAGAACGCAGCCGCAGGATTTGCGGAAGGAGAAGGCGTTTATTTTGTACTGTTTCCGGAAGTATTTTACGCGGAAGGAAAAGAGGGAAAGACGGGAAGCCCCAAGTATGATTATCTTGTTTCGACAGAACAGCAGCCGGACGGTTCCTACCAGATGCTGAACGGCAGTACTCTGGTAATGTATGATATGATGAAACAATAACGACTGTCTGTTAATTTGCCGCTAAGAAAACGGGCGTTTACTATTTTTTTGCAATTGGTATATTGACAGGATTTCGGGGATATGATAATCTGGTGGCAAGTTAAAAGGGAGTAGTTATTATGCGCAGGCAACATACCCTGGTGAAAGCCATGTTTGCGCATCTTTCAGCCTTTATCTCTGCGGGCAGTCTGGCGGCGGTGAGGGAACAGATTTGAAAGTACGAGACTTTTAGCACGGGAGTGCTGAAAGTCTCTTTTTTATATAAATAATAGGATTAGAGTATCAAAAAAAGAAAATATACAGGAGGAAAATTTATGGATGTAGCAGTACAATTATTATTTCTCGTCGTTGGATTTGTCATGTTGGTGAAGGGGGCCGACTGGTTCGTGGAAGGGGCAAGTAAGATAGCGGAAAAATTCGGTATACCGCAGCTTGTTATCGGCCTGACCATCGTTGCAATCGGTACAAGCCTGCCGGAAGCGGCCGTCAGCACTTCGGCGGCATTGAAAGGGAGTGCGGAAATTACGATAGGAAATGTGGTCGGAAGTAACATTCTGAATGTGCTTCTGATACTTGGAATAACGTCTGTTATATCCCCTTTGGCGGTGCAGAAATCCACCGTTAAATATGAATTGCCGATGGTGATTGGCGTGACAGCGTTGTTAGCGGCTCTCGGCCTGTCGGACGGAACGGTCGGAAGAATCGACGGTTTTATTCTGCTGGCGGGTATGGTGTTCTATTTGCTGTATCTTTTGCGGATGGCCAAAAAAGGACAGGCTTCCGCGTTGGAAGAACCGGAATCTGACGGCCAAAAGGACAGTATGCTCAAACTGATTCTGCTGATTCTTATCGGCGGCGGGATGATTGTGTTGGGAAGCGATATTACGGTTGATGCGGCAACGGCTCTGGCGAGAATTTTTGGCATGAGCGAACGGCTTATCGGTCTGACCATCGTCGCTTTCGGAACCTCCCTGCCGGAACTCGTTACTTCCGCCACGGCGGCGATAAAAGGAAAAGCGGATATCGCGGTCGGAAACATTGTCGGGAGCAACCTGTTCAATATCCTGTTCGTTGTCGGCATCGCAGGCGTCATAACGCCGGTTGCGTATCAAACGGATTTTCTTGTCGATACGGTCGTATGTATCTCAACGGCGGTATTGCTGTGGCTGTGCGTAATCAGAAAACAGAAATTACAGCGGCACGGAGGCGTAATCCTGCTGGCATGTTACGCGGGATATTTCTTTTATCTGATAAGATAGGAAATAGGACAAGGGAAGCGTGCCTGGATACAATAAAATATCTGCTTAATTGCAAAAGTAAATTCCAGTGCAGGAGTAAATTCTACTGCCCTTTCAA